>WNFU01001137.1_pt1 | contig 92606 bp, 61 predicted proteins | sample 5400121 | NCBI WGS metagenome assembly WNFU01 (sample SAMN13153360, study PRJNA577476) | soil metagenome | isolation source: 100 cm soil or saprolite under grassland replicate 1 | place: USA:California | collected 2016-06-15 | reverse complement strand
TCGGGCGGTATCTTCAGGAATATCGGGGATCGGTTGTGGTTTGAGTGACATGGCAAATCTCCTTTCGGGCTTGAAACTCCAGTGTGATTTAGTTTGTCGCTCCAATTTTAACCTAAAAGGAATTCGCCAGCGGTATCAGCCCTCGCCGCTTTAGTTTTCACACAACGCAAAGCGGCGAGGACGGATACCGCTGGCGAATTCGGAGAACGGTACGGTACAGGGAGCGGTAGCGACCTGGTGGAATCGGAAGTCGTTGCCTACAAAGCACCAGGTCGCTACCGCTCCCTGTACCGTACCAATTCGCCAGCGGTATCAGTCCTCGCCGCACTCCAAACGCTCCGCGCTCCTGAACACGCAACTGGAAACCGCTGTAAAGATGATGGCGGCGGGGTTGAGGCCCCTGACATTCTGATCCGCTGCGGGCAGGAGTTAGCGCACAAATACGGACGATACTCCCACGACTGCGACAAATAACGCGACCAGCGCACTGCGTCTTTAGTCCCGGGAGTCTGTAGAATCCGCAGATGACTACCAAAGCGGTTCCAAGCAACCGCACTCCAAAGGCTGCCGCCATTGCATGTCGTTGACCGCATTCAATTTTAATTTGCACACGCTTCAATTATCTCACCAACCAGCCACGTAATGCCTTAACGATATTTTTCATAATAGATGGAAAATGTATGACGACGCAGACTGTCGCCAGCGTAGCGCAAGCCTGACAGGTTGCGTTACGGTGGCCGTATCTCGTGATCCACACGGACCTGCGTAGCGCTTCCTTTCCATCATTGCCAGAGTATCGAAGTGGACTACCAAAGCGGTTCCAAGCAACCGCGCTCCAAAGGCTCCGCCGGTCTGATTTCGGATATCCGCTTCTTCAATGCTTTGGCGAACCTCAGCTTGTGATGGCGCTCAGGCGCCGCCAGAAAATAACTCTTGAATTTCTCCTCCCGCTCCTCGGTGAGGGCGCCTCTCAAATAGTCGTCTATCAGCTCATTCTCTTCAATAACTAATCTGTCGAAGAACTCGCTGTCGCAGAGCAGCCGGTCTTGGACCTTTGCTTGCCCTTCTTCGCTCAACTCACCAAGTAGGTATTGCCTGATAAGTCGCTCGTCTTCGATCTCCTGCCCTGACCCCACTTTCCCTCCGATATTTAGGATGAACTTGGCCATGATTACTCTCGCCGCAGCGGCGCCGTTGTTTTGCTATTGCGCGTTCGTTCCTTTTCGTTTCAAGCAATTAGCCACGCACTTCTGCAGGTTATTTCTTATCCTGTCAGCGCGCACTCTCAAGGCGTTGGGCGTAACCCCCATCCTCTCAGCAAGCCTTTTGCGGTTTTCTATCATTGCCTGCTTGTCCTCCCTGTAATACTCCAGTATCAATTCGCGGTTTGCAGGCCTGAGCCGCTCGATGCAATGATCCAGACATTCATACTCCCGCTCAATGTCCTCATCTTCTTCAATTTGTTTGGGTGGGGCGGGTGGCAAGAGGCGAAGTTTGGCGCGAAGAGGTTCGATGATGGCCAGCGCCCTCTCAATGTGAGCGCGCGATTCGATGAGGGCGCCGGATTGCCGCTCGATGCGCGCAATGTGATAGAGGGCAGGGGCTTCGTTGATTCGATCACTCACGCCTTGGGAGAGTTGGAGCGACAATTTGATGTGTTCCAGCGCTTTCTGCTTTTCGCCGAGCGAGTCGTAGACCACGCCAATGTTGGTGAGCGTAATAGCTTCACCGCGGCGGTCGCCCACCGCCTGTTCCAGCGGCAGCGCCTGCTTGTAGTATTCCAACGCCTGGCTGTAGTAGTCCGGCGCCTTCTCGCCGAGCGAGTCGTATACCCGGCCGATGTTGTTTAGCGTAGTAGCCTCCGCACGGCGGTCACCTACTGCCTGTTGCATTGACAGAGCTTGGCTGTAATAGTCCAGCGCCTTCCGCATTTCACCTAATAACAGATATGCCCCGCCGATGTTGTTGAGCGTGGTGGCCTCCCCGCTGCGGTCGCCTGCCGCCCGCCTCAGCGGCAGAGCCTGGTTGTAGTGGTCTAAGGCCTTCTGATTCTCTCCCAAAGAGTAATAGACAAGACCGATATTGGTGAGCAAACCGGCTTCTCCGTTGCGGTCGCCTACCGCCCTCAAGATGAGGAGAGATTGGTTGTAGTGGTCTAAGGCCTTCCGCCCTCCAAGACAATCGAACTCCGCTCGTGCGGCGCCGCTTCCGACAAATCATCCTGGTTGAGCAGATATGTGGCGAGCAGTATGCCGTCGGCGGAGCGAACTTCGATCAGTTCGTCATTTTCCTGCGTCTCGAAGCGCACGCGGCTAGCGCGATGGAGGTCGAGCCGCGCTCGCTCGCTTCCATCAACGATAACGCGCAGCAGGCCGGCGGCAAACGTCTTGCGCCGCGACGACCGCTCGGCGACCGCGTTTTTGATGGCGTTCAGTTCCGCCTCGTCGAGTTGCGGCGCGCGGCGCGAACGTCGTGGCGGCTTGCGATCCTGGTCGTGATTTCTGTCTTTGGCCATATAGAAATAGGGCGTAGAGAGGCGCTCGGCAGGCGACGCGAACTTCAAGCCGGCGGCCAGACGCGCGAAGCAGTCCGGGTGCAGCGCAGCGTGGAAGCGGTTGACCTCTATGGCGTGCTCCCTGTCGGGGTCGGAGCCGTCGAACTGGAGATCGCGAATTTCTTCAGCGAGGGGGTCAAGGCCGGCGGGGATCGCGCAGTCCGTGCTCCAGGGAGTGAATTCCTGCAGGCATTCGCGCGCGAGTTCGGCATGCCGGCCCGGCGTGTCATCGGTCTGAAACCGCTCCTCGCCGCGCGCGCCGCGCGTCACCCGGAGCCAGTCGCCAAAGCGCTCTTTCAATTCTTTCATCAGCCTCCCCTTGCGCGAGCGATAGTAATAATCGTCGCGGACTCGCCCGGGATCCTGCACCAGGACGTTGTACATCTCCATCGTCTCGGCCGTCGAGTAATTGTGCAATAAACGGCTCAAACCCAGCGTGACGTAAAAAGAGTTGCGCCTGACGGTGATCCGCACCAGATGTTTGATGAAGTAAATGAGCATGTCTTCCTCGTCGGGGGATATGCCGCTGGGGGACTGCTCGGCCGGCCGCTCATAAGGCTCCGACTCGACGTAAACGAGTCGCTGCAGCAGGTGAAGCTCGCCGACGCTGACCTTGGTCCGAAAACGCTCTGCCCGCGCCGCCCGGCCCGTCGGCGTGTAGTAGAGCCTTTTGTCTTGCGCCGCCGCGGCGACCTCCAGCTTGGCGAACGCCTCGGCGGCGATATTCAGCGCCGTCTCCTTCGTGGCATTTTCGGAATTCGGGAGATTCCATTAGGCTGTTAGATGATGTGAATTCTTGATAACGCTCGGGCGCGTATCGAGCGGCTAGCAAACCGGTCGCTTACTCGACATTGATGACTTGCGTAATTATGCCTCCCTGCCCCTAAGGTAAGTACGCCTGGCGCTCGCCTGACTGGGTGGCGAAGATAGTTTATGCGCCAGCGTTACCGTGGTAATTCAAGCTTTCGATGCGACTGTCTGCTCCACGCAGCGTCCCAATCTACGCGATCCTCACCATCAAGTTCATATTTCTTGTCCGATTGAAAAGATTCAGCCACCTCATCAATATTGTCTTCGGGCGACAATATAAAAAGTTTGCGAATTCGTTGGAAATAGCCGCTCATATCAACGCTTCTGTCAGTGCTGATCTAGTTCTTTTTCGCAGCCGGTTGCCGGAATGACCGCTCCACCATGTCGTTCACATCTGTGGAAACCGGCCCGTCTCGCCACAGCCAACGCATCATCTCCGGCATAATCATGCCGCCGTATTTTTGCCCGTGCAGATTCATGCTCCACGAATAATTCACGTCGTAGCCCTTCTGCGTCAGGGCCTTCATCAAACGAACGTTCTGATAGAACCAGTCGCGCTTCTCGTCGTATACGCCGTTACGGATGCCACGGTTGTCGTTCCGCCCGTCGCATAAATAGACGCGAATCGGCTTCTTCTCGCTCGCCAGCACTTTTTCGGGATAGACGTGCCCGCCGCGCAGATTCACGAAACTGCCGACATTGCTCAGCACTTTTCGGAAATGGTCGGGACGCTCCCAGGCGACTGTGAAAGCCGCGATAGCGCCCGAACTCGAGCCGCCGATTCCATGCATCTCCGGATCTTTGGAAATGTTGTACTCCTTGTATAGCGCGGGCATCAGTTCTTCTGTGATCACCCGCGCATACTTGTCATCGAGCGAGTTGTATTCGGTGGGACGGTTCGTCGTGCGATCTCCCCATTCTTGCAAAGTGGGTTCGGGCTGCTCCGGTGTGCGTCCCGGATTGATGAACACGCCAATCATCACTGGGATCTCGCGCCGGTAGATCAGATTGTCCATCACGTGATGCGCGCGCATATCGCCGTTTTCGTCTTTGAAAGCCTGACCATCCTGAAACACCATCACCGCCGCCGGAACCGCCGGATCGTACTGCGCCGGCACGTAGACCCAATAGGTGTGCTGCGTTCCGGGATAAGCATTGCTGGGAAGCGTGTATGGCCCGCGAATCTCGCCTTTCGGAACGCCTTCCTGCGGCATTGAGTCGGGTCCCAGCCGGTATTGAGAATTCGGGTTCGGACCGGGCGGCATCGGCTGTTGGCCGCCGCCTCTCCCCGCTTGCTGTCCCTGGTTGGATTGTCCCGGCGCAGGTTGCGGCGCGGGAGCCTGAGAGAGAGCCATCACCGTCGCTCCCGAAAATACCAAACTGATGGCGTACGTTGCCGTTTTTATCACTTATTTCTCCTCAGCAAATAGCCACGTAGTAACGAATAAATTCGTTACTACTAGAGCGTTAACTAAGTTTTTTTGGCATTTGTTTAAATCAGAACACGTGAGATTGATACAGTACCGCGCGCGTAAGCAAGCGGCTGACTTATGAGACGGCCGCTTGCTTACGCGCGCGGTACTGTACCAGCGTCCCAATGTAGCGTGTTTCGATTTATGGGAAACATTCAAAAACTTAGTTAGCGCTGTACTACGAACCGCGCTGTTCATTGTTTCTGGGCGTCATCGTGATGACTTGAATGATTCCTGTTGCAGATGCATTTGCATGAACTTCAGGAAAAGATCCCAATCGGACGGAATGGTTCCGTCAGTGAGCAAGAGCGCGGAAGTCAATGCTGTGATCGTTTTGAATGACATATTCAAGATATTTGACGATGCGGCGCTTCACTTCCAGCGCGTCGAAGGGCCCCTGCGATTTGTAGAGCACCTCGCCGGTCGGATCGATCAGGATGGTGAACGGCAACGCGCCGTCCCATCCGGGATCGAAAGCCTCGATCAGTTTGTATTTGTCAGTGTCGCCGAACAGCAGGTTCCTATTCGAAGCTTGATGCTTCTTCAAAAAGGCGAGCGCCTCGTCCTTTTCGTCCGGGAAGTGGGCGGCGACCGTGATGAGTTCGAAATCGCGCTGCCGGTACATGCGATTGATCATCATGAAGTCCGGGAACTCGGTCACGCAGGGGCCGCACCACGTCGCCCAGAAGTTCACCAACCGCAGCTTCCCCTTGTCGTTCGGCGAGGCGTTCATCCGCAACCTGCGCATCCCTTCGGCGTCGACAGGCTCGATCGTCACCGGCTCGGCCGCGATCCTGTCCCAGTACTTTTTGATCTCTTCGCCCTTCGACGACCATTTGACCGAACAGCCGAAGACGCGATTCTCTTTCACGGCGACCTCCTTACCCGCAAGCATAGCGTCGAGCGCCAGGCGGACGTCACGCACGCGCACGAATTTTTCGCGCTCGCTGTCGTCAATGCGTCCGACGTATTGCAGCTTGCGCTCGGCGTCGAAGATGAACGCGTGCGGCGTCGCTTTCGGGCCGTAGGCTCTGGCGACCGCTTCATATTTGCCTCCGCCCTGCAAGTAGGGATAGTTGAATTGCCGGTCGCGCGCGCGGACTTTCATCTCTTCGATCGAGTCGCCCAGATCGGTGTAGCCCATCTCATCGGGCCGCACCGATTCGGGGTCGTTCGGCGAGATGGCCACGAAGGCGACGCCCTTGTCCTTGTAGTCGGCCACCAACTTCCTGATGCGCTCTTCGTAGTATTGCGCCGTAGGGCAATGATTGCATGTGAAGATTACCGCCAGGATTTTCGCCTTGTCGAAGTCGCTCAACTTCCAATTCTTCCCGTCCACGCCTGGCAGGTCGAAATTCGGAGCCTTCGCTCCGATCTTCAACGTCGCGACCTCCGGCTCGTCAACAGCTCCGACCCCAACTGTGAAGGAGAGAGCCAAAATTACCGCGAAAATTGTTTGCGAGATCATAATCCCTCCTTGTTTAGTCGCTGAGCATCTGGCGCACTGATGTACCGTAGGTTGTCCAAGGCGGCGGAGGTCCCGGCTACTCAAAAATTGATAGAGAACAGGCGCTTCGCGTCGCTTTCGATGTTTCGGAAGACCGGGACCTCCGCCGCCTTGGACAACCTACGGTACATTTCTTTTGCAGCGTCAGCCTCTCAGCTTCTTAAAAGACGCCAGACAACGTTCCGCCGTTTCGAGCGATGGGAAACGGCTGCCTTCCTGCTCGATCAGGTAATACTCAATGCCGCCGACCTTCTCAGCGGCCTCGAAGATTTTTAGCCATGGCGCGTCGCCCTCGCCGAAAAGCGTGCGATAGCCCTTTTCTTCGCCCGCGCCCGCGCCCCATTCCTTGCAATGGATGGAAGTAATGCGGCCCGGATTGGCGTTGATCCAGGCGACCGGGTCGGCGCCGGCGTCCACGCAGGTTCCCACGTCGAGTTGCAGCGTCACGTCTTTCGGCGTGTTGGCGGCGAGCACGTCCATCGGGCGATTGCCCTCTATCGGGACGAATTCCATCTTATGGTTATGGAAGCCGGCGCGCATGTTCAGAGGTTTGAGCTTCTCCGAAGCTTGAGTCAGCCACTCGGCGACTCCCTTCCAGCCGTCGAGCCCCTCCACGCGCCCGGCGCTCGCCATCACGACGTACTTGGCGCCCAGAATCTGGTTGAGCTCTATGGCCTTCTGAAGGCCTTCGGGAGTGAAGGCGTTCGCGCCGTTGTGAGTGGACAGGCAGCGGATTTTCAGATCGTCGAGCAGCTTTCGCACCTCTTTGGCGTAATCTGGCGTCCACTGGTAGTAGGGCGAGAAGAATTCGACCACTTCGTAACCCATCTTCGCGACTGCGCGAACCGTGGCCATCAGGTCTTTGGCCAGTTCGTCGCGGACGGAATAGAGTTCGAGGCCGACAGGAACGCTCTTGACTTTATGCGCGGCGAGCGCGAACGGCGCCGCCCCCGCCAAAGCCAGGAACGACCGGCGTGAGATTGAATTGAATGATGTCATTTGCGCATTGTTCATATTTGTCCTCATAAGATTATCTATTTTACTTTCTGTCATCTTTCGAGGGGATTGCGGCTACTTGAAACTTGTCTTCGTAAACAATATTCCCAAGCCATCTGCATTTTTGCATTTCAATCAAATATCCGTGGTATTCAAGTAAATGCGCATCTCCCAGATCCGTGAAATACAATCCTCGGCTTCCGACTTAAACCAAAATATCGCTCGATACGACCGATTCCGGAACTTGGAGATGTCTGGCGACGACAAATTTTTATCGAACCAAATCAGAATGTCATCCAGTTGGGTTCGTTCTTCAGGAGACAAATCTCCTGAATCAAGAAGTTCGTGGGCTGTTATAAAAAGCCCCTTCTGTTGGTGTGAGTCCACATCAATTTGCGTAACGACAAAACGCAGATACATTCCTCGACCCCACTTCCAACCATGGAATCACCCGAGGGTTGAGCGGGCGGTGCAGTACGGGGAGCGTAAGCGACCTGAGTTTCTATCAATAGACCTCATGATCGATGCTCAGGTCGCTCACGCTCCCCGTACTGCACCGCCCGACTCCCTTCATACTATCAACGTACTTCTGACGGAGAGCGCTAAGATCAAAGCGACAAAGCCGCCTGCAACATCGCCTTGGTGTAGCCCACGTTATAAATCTCACCGCCGAATCCGCCGCCGCCCACCTTCGCATAGATGCCCTGAATGGCGTTGCGCTCGCGGTCGTAATCGATGGCGCGCGGGTGTTCGGGATAAAGTCCGCGCGAATATTTTTGCCGCACGAGTTCACGCATCACCGCGAACATATCGACCTGTCCCTCGTCCAGAAACACCTCGGTGTATTTTTCATACGGCTTTCTGACCATGACGTTGCGGAAATGGACATGGTTAATGCAATCACGCGCGCCGAAATACCGCGCCACCTCCACCGGGTCTTCGCCCAATTCGCGCGTCACTCCGCAATCGAAGGTGATGCCGTTGGCGGGGCTTTTGACGATGTCCACGAGGCGCTTCCACCCGGCGAGCGTCGACATGATCTGGCCCGACCCTCGGCTGATCGGCGCGGGCGGATCGTTGGGATGGAGCGCCAATCGCACGCCCGCTTCCACGGCCACCGGGACGACGGCTTTCAGAAAGTAGGCGCAATTGCCCCACATTTCTTCGAGGCTGTGCGCTCCCACTTCGGGGAGCGGCGGCAGGTCTTTGACTCTGTCGTAATCGAAAGCCGTCATCCCCGCGCCGGCGCGGCCCAGCTCTTCATAGTAGCCCTCGACGATGCGGTGCGCGTAGAAGTTGTATTCGATCACCGGCAGCCCGGCCTTGCCCGCGGCGCGGATGGATCGTATGACCTTTTCGATCTCTTCATCACGGCCCGGCCTGCCGTAGAGGGTATTGGGGAAGCCGGAGATCATCATGTTGCAGACGGTCAGGCCGCCTGCTTTGAAGCGGTTCATCCGCTCGCGCACGACCTCCTCGGTCCAGGGTATCGGCGGCCCGCCCATCAACACGTAATCAACGCCGATCTGCTTGACCTGCCGCATCCCGGCCTCATCAATGTCCGGTCTAAGGCCGAGACAAATCTTCGGCGTGTCGCGGCCTTCCGCCGGAGGCCACGACCGCTTCTGAGCGGCGCTCAGGAATGACGGCGAAGCGACGGGCGCCAAAGCTGCGCCGCCTGCGGCCTTCATCATCTCTCTACGAGAAAAGCCGGATTTCATGGGCGGTCCTCCGTTGTGATTTGAATGTGATTTTTGCGAGGCCAGAATAGTACACGGATTGGGCCTATGATGACAGGCCGGCGCGGATCAACTCGTGAAAAAACCTGTCGCCGTCGGTCTAGAGCGGTTATCAGAACGGTGTACGGATTTATTCTTCGTCGCGGAGCGACGGTTGAGCTTAGGCCGGCGTTTTAACGCCGGTTGAGGGGTGAAAGATTATTCAGTCGCGGAGCGACGGTTGAGATTGTTGTGAGTTCGTCGCTACATTCAACCGTCTTTTCTTCGCCTCGTTCAACCGTCGCTCCGCGACTCGCGGATTTCTCCCATACTGGACACCGGCGTTAAAACGCCGGCCTAAGCTCAACCGTCGCTCCGCGACGAAGAAGCGCCTTCTTGGGAACGCAAAAGATCTGGGTAATGACAATCCTCACGGTCGGGCTACCGCCACGTTCCGTACACTGATCTGATAACAGCTCTAATAGAAGAAGGAAGAGTAAAAGAAGAAGAGAAGAGAAAGTAAGGAGAGAATCTCCCTCTTTCTCTTTCTTCCCCACCCCGCTCCGCGAGGCCTCAGCGTTCTACGGCCCCGTGGGACCGAGGCGCAGATAGAACCGACTGAGGCGCCCTCCTCGCTGCGGCGAGATCTCGGTTACTGGTCAATCAGCCTATAACTAACAAAGGCCAACTGCCGGCTGTCCGGCGACCACGACGGAACATTGATCGTGCCCTGCCCGCCGAAGAGCTTGGCAAGGACTTGAATCTCGCCTCCGCCGGCGGGCATTAGCCGCAGCGTCACGTCCTTATTCGCCGGATGCCCTTTCACGTCTTTTTCATACGACAGAAAGACAACCCACTTGCCGTCGGGCGAAGGGTGCGGGAACCAGTTGTTGTACTCGTCTGATGTGACCTGCGTCTGCTCGCCGCCGTCGGTCTTCATTCGCCAGACTTGCATTGAGCCCGACCGCTCCGAGTTGAAATACATGTATTGGCCGTCGTGCGAATAATCGGGGCCGTCGTCAAGGCCCTTCGCCGTCGTCAAACGCTTCTCTTCCCCGCCCTCAACAGGAATCGTGTAGATGTCGTAATCGCCGTCGCGTTCGGCGCAGTAGGCCAACGTCTTGCCGTCCGGCGACCAGCCATGCCAGTAAGACGGCGCAAGTTGCGTGACGCGCCGAGGCGTTCCCCCGGCGATGGGCAGCACGTAGATCAACGAGCGGCGCTGCTCCTGCGATTGATCGCTAATGACGAGTTGCGAGCCGTCGGGCGAGACGCCGTGGTCGTTGTTGCAGCGCGTGGCGAAGCCGGTGTCGAGAGGTTGCGGTTCGCCGCCGCTGACCGGCAGCTTGTAGATGCGCCCGCCCTGGTTGAACAAAAAGTATTTTCCGTCGCGCGACCAGTTGGGCGCTTCGAAGTGTACGCGTTTGGTGTGGACCACGCGGCGATCTTTGGAGGAAATCGAAACGGTCTCCAGCGAGCTTTCGAGAATCGGCTGCGGGCGCTGCTTGATCTCGACGTTCGAGAAAAGAGCCTTCTCGATGACGTTGTTGTCGTGCGCGCAGACGCCGAGGCCGACATAGAACGGCTCGGTCAGTTTGATCCTGAACGAGCCGCCCGCAGATTGCAGCGCTTCTCCTTCGCGGGCGATGGACATGAAGACGTAATCGCCGCGTTTCTCGATCTGAATGCGGCGCGGCGCCTTCATGTTCGATTGAATCTCGCGCGTCGGGCCGCCCTTTATTTCTCGGTATTGCAGCGAGGTCAGGCCGTCGCCGTGCAGCGCCGCGTCGGCATAGGCCGAATCAGGGTCGAGACTCTGACGGATGATCAAACACGCCTTGCGATGCGGATTGCCGCCGGCGCCGACGAATTGAACGTCGGCGGCGATTGAGAGATCGCCTGAAACGCGCTTCCAGACGTAGTGAAACGCGTCGGTCGCGGCCCACATATTTTCGCCGCCGCCGGCAATGGTGTAGGACTTCTTCGCATCGTCGTATTCGACCGAGCCGGGCAGCTTGACCGCTCCAATGTCGCCATTCTTCTCGAACAGCCCGAGTTTATTCTCTTGTGAAGAGGTCGTCTCGGTTTGCGAAAGCGGCGCGCAGCTCAAAGCCAATATGAAGATTGTAGTGAAAGGTTTCATATCGGGTTGGGATCGGTTCCTCCTCCTGCTTGATCCGACCTATGATCAGTTTGCGCCTGCATGTACGGGAAAGTGGCGCGACCTCCGGTACGGTACGGGGAGCGTCAGCGACCTGAGCATCTATCAAGAAGCCTCATGACCAAGGCTCAGGTCGCTGACGCTTCCCGTACCGTACCGCCGCGTGTCCCAATGTTGCGCGGTTCGATTTAGAATTTCACCCGCTCCAGATAGCGCAAACTCAGCGGAATCTGTTGCGCCGAAGCAGATGATTCGTCTTCGATGAAATACCACTTCACCCCGGCCCTCTGGGCGGCCTTCAAAATCGCGGGCCAATCCATCATTCCCGTCCCGAGCGTCACGTCATTATTCACATCCGATTTTCCGGTAAGGTCCCCGGTCTGCACGCCCTTTTTCATGTCCTTGACGTGCATTAACTCAAACCGGCTGCCATATTTTTCGAGCAGCTTCACAGGGTCCTGTCCTGGATGAACGATCCAGAAGACGTCCATCTCGTAGCGCACGAATTCAGGTTTCGTCTCGGCCATTATCAGATCGAAGAGCGTGCCATTGCCGTGCGGTTGAAATTCGTAGCCGTGCGTATGGTAGAAGAATTTCAGGCCGTGGCGGCTGAGCGCCTCGCCCGCTCGATTGAAGACGGCGATCGCCTCGCGCGCCGTCTTTTCGTCAAATGGTTCCTGATGCGGTATCCACGCGCAGCCGGCGTATTCGAGACCGAGCGCCTTCGCTTCGCGCGCGACTTCTTCGACGTTGTCACGGAAGCGTTCAAACGGGAAATGGCCGCTGATCGGCTTCAAGCCTTTGGCGTAGAGCTGTTTTTTGAACGTCTCCGGCGCGATGTTGTATGCCCCGGCCAGTTCGACATACACGAAGCCGAAGCCGCGTGTTTGATCTATTGTGGCAGGGACATCTTTGGCGAACTGTTCGCGCAGGCTGTAAAGCTGCAAGCCAATGGGCCCTTTGAAACCCGGCCCGATTCCGGCCGGATATTTATTGAGCGCACCGATGTCGGCCAACCATTCCTGAAACCGTTGATGCCAGGTTCCGAACGGGATTCCGTCACGAGGCCTGATGCCTCCCCCATGTCCGCCGCGCCCGTAGATGTGCAACTCGACCGGGACTCCAACCTTGAAGAGCGAATTGAAGAACTCGACCGTCTGCCGCGCATGAGACGCGTCATCGACGCCCGCGCTGGTCAGAAAGGCCGGGGCCGCGTCCTTAGGCGCCGTGATGTCCATCGAAGGCGCCCAGCCCGCGTAGACCAGGCCGACGAAATCGGGACGGCAGCTTTCTCGTTCGATCGGGTCAGTCGCCTCAGGCTTTCCGCGATCGAACCGGACGTCCGCGAGCGCGGCGAGAGCGCCGCCCGCCGAAAAACCAAGAATGCCGACGCGGGTCGGATTGACGCCCCATTCTTTGGCCCGCGCGCGGACGATCCGGATTGCGCGCTGCGTGTCCTGCAGCGCTTCTCCCTCCACCGTATATTTGTAGTTCGGGGTGAACGCCAGGCGATATTTCAAAATGAAGACGGCCACGCCGAGGCCGCGCAGCCATTCCCTCAAATCGTAGCCTTCCGTCCCCACGTTCAATTCCCGATGGCCGCCGCCCGCCGCGACGATCAACGCCGCGCCGGTCGCCTTCTCGGGCGGGGGCAGAAAGACTTCGATGGATGGGTTGTGAATGTTCTTGACCTGGCGGATAACCTGGCCGGGCTGCGGCTGCGGCGGATTCGTGATCTCCTTCTCGCCGGCGCCTTGCAAAGTCGCGGCGCCGCTCGGCCAGAGGTAAACCACCTGTGGCGCCTCTTGCGTAGTTGCCCCCGCAGCGAAGGCCGCCACGGCCATCAAAGGCATGATCAGTAAAATTCGAAGACGAAGCGTTTTGCGAAGCATCGATAACCATCCCTATCAATTCAGCGCCGCGAGTGGTAGCAAGCGTGACAACAACACAAATGAAAGGCCGAGAAAAACACGTTTGCTACCATTCGCGGCGCTGAAAGTTTTAGTCGACGTGAAAAACCAATTTCCCGCCGCAGTATTGACGCGCAATTATGCGCTCATCACATGATCAGTTTGAGCGCCAGTTGAATCTGGCGCGCTCCGCCTGCCCCGCCGATCACTCCGAAGTTGTTGTTGCCTACGGTCGCGCCGGGGCCGTTGAATTGCGGCGTATTGAAGGCGCCGAACATCTCCACGCGGAATTGCGCGTTGTACTTCTTCTCGCTGAAGTACATGTTTTTGAAAAACGAGATGTCCCACAGCTTCAATCCCGGATTGCGCACGTCGGGCATGGTGCGCGGCGCGCTGCCGAACGTGAAGGCCGGGGCCGCAGTGAATTGCGATGTGTCGAACCAGCGCGCCAGCCGGTCGGTGGTTGAGCCGCCTTCGAGCTTCGCGCTCACGCCCGTCCAATTGGGGCGCTGTCCGGGGCTGAAGATGCCCGCGTTGTTCTGGCTTTGCGTGATGATCAACGGCGTGCCGCTCGAAAAGGTCGTGATGCCATTGATCTGCCAGCCCCCGATGATCTTGTCAACCAAGGTAGGCGCGTCGCCAAACAGCGATTTGCCCTTGCCGAAGGGCAGCTCATAGACGTAGCCGATAACAAGCCGCTGCGCCACGTCCTGCGTCGAGACCGCGCGTTCGGCCTTGCGGTTGTACGCGTCCTGCTTGTTGCCCGCCGGGCCGAGGAAGTTGACCGTCTGTGACACGTCATCAATCAACTTGCCTTTGGTGTAGGCGACGAGCAGGCTCAAGCCCTTCGAGAACCGCTTGTCGGCGCGCAACGTCAACGCGTGATAGATCGAATTACCTTGTGGTTTGCGGAAACTGCCCAGCCCGGTATATTGCGGATACGGGCGCAACAATTGCCCGCGCTGCACCTTCGCGGCGGCGAGCGTCGAGGTCGGATAAGGAATCAACCCAACGAACGGATTGTCGACCAGCGTTTGCAATGATGTGCCTTGCGCAAAGAACGATGTGGGCAGTTGATTGAGCGTGACGCCGCCGCCTTCGCCGTCAATCAGGCGCGTGCCTTTGCTTCCGATGTAGCCGGCCTCGAAGAGCATGTCTCCGGGCAGTTCGCGCTGCGCGTTCAGGTTCCATTGCTGCATGTACGGGTTGGCGTCATCCAAGAATAAACTCGCGCTGATGCCTTGCCCCAGGAACGTCGAGCCTCCGAGCGCCCGGCCCGTCGGGAAGTTGAAGCCATTCGGATACGGGTTGTCAATAAAAGTCGTCGGGATGCGCCCGTCAAGGCTCGTCACGAAATTGGTCGTGCTGCTGAACCCGTCCATCCCCGCCGTTCCGGTGTGCCCGGCGGCCTGCAACGCCGAGGGCGCGTAGTAGATGCCGTAGGCGCTGCGCACGACGGTCTTATTGTCCAGCCGGTAAGCCAGCCCGAAGCGCGGCCCCCAGTTGTTCTTATCGGTCGGCGCCTGGCGGCGATTGTCGCTGGTGGTAAAGTTCATAGCGCCGACCAGCTTAGATCCGTCGAAGAACGGATTGGCTGGAACCTTGCCCGCGAGCGGCGAAGGCTGATCCAGCCGGAAGAAAGCGTAGCGATCGTAACGCTCGGTGCGCGGCACATCGAGCTCGTAGCGCAAGCCGAGCGTCATCGTCAGCTTCGGCGTTAGCTTCCAATCGTCCTGGAAGTACCATCCCCAATACGAGCTGGACGAAGCGGGTGTCGGATCGTGACTCATCGAACCGCCGGAGGGAATGCCCAGCAGCAGCGAAGCCATGCCGAATCCGGCGACGCTGCTAGAGTTATTTGGATCGAGCTGTGTCCAGCGCGTGTCAAAACTGTATTGACCCGACGGCTGGCCCAATTGCAGGAAGTTGATCATCAGCTTGCGATAATCCATCCCGAATTTGAAGGTGTGGCGCGAGGTCGTCTTCGTCACGCTCGTATTGAACTGGTGATTCATCGGAATGATGATCAGATCGGTGAAGGTCGCCTGCCCCAGCGACGACACGCCGTTGACGTCAATGCGCGGGAATTCCAGCGCCTGCAAGGCCGCCGCGTTTTTCACATAAGCCGGAAAGCCCAACTGCGTAATGTCGAAGCCGGCCGAGAACGGCAATCGATCCGTCCGCGTGCGCCCGAAACCGTAACGCACGTTGAGCAGCAGCGACGGACTGAACGTGTAGGTGTGATCGTGCGTGAAGCTGTAGACGCGGCCTATGCTCGGCCCGTCGCCGATGGAGGTACCGTCGTTCCCGAAGCCGTTGAACGGGACGTTCTCGCTGCCGGATTCGGAGAAACGCGAGGAGACACGCCAATTGTCTTTAATTACGTGGTCAATGCGCAGGTCGAGCCGCTGGCTGTCGGCGACGGATTTGCCTTGCGCGGTGAAGTTGTTGACCTGCGTGTTGACGTTGGTCGGCGTCGTGTTGGGCTGCGGCCAGTATTGCATCAGGTTGCGGGCAATCGGGCTGATGCGCGCATCCGGGATGATGTTGCCGGGGAATGGGTCGCGTATGAAGCGCGACGGGTTGGCCGGATCGGGCCGCGTTGTTAACGGATTGTAGATGATGATCGGCTGCCCCGATGAGTTTTTCAGATTCGAGAAATTACCCTGCCGCCATTCGTTCAGAGGCACAGTCGTCGTGCTGACCTGGGCCTGGCGTTGAATCTGCGCCTCCATCGCGAAGAAGAAGAAGGTGCGATTGCGCCCGTCGTACAGTTTCGGCAGCAGGACGGGGCCGCCGATGTTGCCGCCGAATTGATTACGCTGGAAGGCGCCGCGTTTGATGCCCGCGCGATTGCTGAAAAAGTTATTGGCGTCGAGGTAGCTGTTGCGCAAAAATTCGTACGTCGTCAGATGCAGACCGTTCGTGCCGCTCTTGGTGATGACGTTGATGACGCCGCCGCCGGTTCGCCCGAATTCAGCGCTCACCGTATTGGTCTGCACACTGAACTCCTGCACCGAGTCCACCGACGGCGTGTAGATCAGATTCAGAATCGAAGAGTTGTTCTCCGGCCCGACGTTCGAGACGCCGTCAATCGAGACTTCGCTCGTCGCGTTGCGTCCGCCGCTGATCCACGGCGAAGCGCCACCACCCGGAATTACGCCCGGACTGAGCGTCGCCAGCGCAAATGGATTGCGGCCATTGAGCGGCAAATCAACGATGCGTTTGTTTTCGATGGTCTGCGCCATCGTCGTACTCGTCGTCTCGAGCGCCGTCGCGCCCGAAGCCGAGACGCTCACTGTTTCGGTCATCTGACCGACATCGAGAGTGACATCTACAGCGCGAATCTGCTGCACATCAAGCTTGATCTCGGCGATGGTCGAGGTCTTGAACCCGGACTTTTTGACCGTGACCTTGTAAACGCCAGGCGCCAATTGCGGCGCGATGTAATGGCCGTTGCCGCCGGTGGTCATATTGATCGTGACGTTGGTGTTCTGGTTGGTGACGGCGATTTCGGCCCCGGAGAGAACGCCGCCGGTCGAATCCTGCACAACGCCCTGAATAGTGCCGGTGAATTGCTGCGCGCTCGCAGTCAGGCTAAGCCCGCCGAACAGCAAAAGCAGGCTGAGCGACGTAAATCGGATGATTTGTGAAAGTCTGGACATGGCAGATCCTCCCGAAAATCAACCACGAAGAAACGAAGAGGGTGAAGACGTTTGAAGATCGAGGATCGAAGATCGCGTCATCACGAGTCAGGCGATCCTCGATCTTCGATCCTCAGCCCTCCTCGTCCCCTCCGTTATCCTCATGGTTGATTTTCATTCTTTATCAGGGCGTTGCAACGCCACTTGAAGGTTCCTCTATAAACCGGCCTATCGACGGTCGGCTCCGAACAGACCAAGCGATGCGCTAACTCGTGAACCAACATTGATTGATGATTAAGAATCGGTCTAATATGCCCCAGCAAAGCCCATCAGGATGATTGAAAGGTCGCTTCGTTGGGGCAGCATATTCGCTGCGGAGGGCGGGAGTCCTTTGGATCAGATAAATTTTCAGTAAAGGCCGGTGTAAAGATCATCTAAAGACGGCTTATGGGACATTCGGAGCAGCAAAAAAATCAGTGTTACGAATTCGGCCCTTTCCGGCTTGCCACCGCTGAGCATCGCCTGTACCGAAATGGCGAGGTCGTCATGCTGCCGCCCAAGGAGTTCGATCTGCTCCTGCTGCTGGTGCAGAATCCGGGGCAGGTCATGAATCGAGAGAGCCTGATCAAAGCTTTGTGGCCGAACACTGTGGTTGAAGAAGCCAATCTGAACGTCCACATCTCGGCCTTGCGAAAGGCGCTGGCCGAGAACGCTGGCGAGCTACATTTCATCGAGACACTCCCACGGCTCGGCTATCGCTTCATCGCGCCGGTGACTGAAGTGAACGGGACAGCCGTGATCTCATCCATTTCCCGTGCCCTGGCGGAAAACGGCGCCGGAAGCTTGAATCAGAATGCAGTAACGGCGGTCAATAACCATGCGGCGGCGGATTGGAGTTCACGACGTCGTTGGGCGGCGATACCGCTGTGGCTCTTGGCGATCGGGCTGCTCGGCGTTCCGGCGTTCCTGTATTTCAAACCTGTGCGGTCAACGGGCGCCGGCGCTCCGATCAACGTCGTTCCGCTGACCACCTATCCGGGGCGCGAATCACAACCAGCCTTTTCGCCGGACGGCAACCAGATCGCTTTCGTCTGGAGCGGCGCCAAAGACGATAACACGGACGTCTACGTCCGGCTGGTGGACGGCGGCAATTGGGTGCGACTGACCGACGACCCCGGAGACGATGTGAATCCAGTCTGGTCGCCGGACGGCCGCACGATAGCCTTTTATCGCAGTTCGCCCGACGGAGATGGAATCTTCCTCGTCCCGGCGCTAGGCGGCGCCGAGCGCAAGTTGACCGGCGTTTGGGCCAATCGCTTCGGCTTTGGAAGTCACACCTGGATTCACTGGTCGCCGGACGGGAAATGGCTGGTCGTGAGCGACAAGACTTCGGCTGAGGAGCCTTTCAGCCTCTTTCTGCTCTCGCCGGAGACAGGAGAGAAACGTCGCGTGACGTCGCCGCCTGCGTCCGTCGTCGGAGATTGCAGTCCGGCTTTTTCGCCAGATGGTAAGCGACTGGCCTTTGTGCGAGTGATCAGCGCGTTGGTCGGCGATGTCTATCTCGTCTCCGTGAACGGCGGCGAACCGAAGCGATTGACCTTCGACGGCGCGGGCGTCAGCAATCTGGCCTGGACTCCGAACGGGCGCGAGATCGTTTTTGGGTCCCGGCTCGGCGGCAAGAACCGCCTGTACAGGATTCCTGTTGAAGGCGGCGGCGCCGAATGGCTGGCGGCCACCGGCAGCGAGGCTCAATACCCGGCCTTCTCTCGCGATGGAAGCCGGCTGGCCTGGAGGCAGAACACGAGTGACGAGGACATATTCAGGCTGGCGCTCAAGAGCGGTTCGGAGAATGTCCCGCCCGTAGCCAGTCTGATCGTTTCGACGGCCCTCGAAGCCAGCCCGCGCTATTCGCCCGACGGCAAGCGAATCGCATTCGTCTCCAACCGTTCCGGGAGCGATGAAATATGGGTCTGCGGCAGCGACGGCGAGAACCCCATTCGCCTGACTTCATTTCGCGGCCCGCTGGCCGGATCTCCAAGCTGGTCGCCTGACGGCAAGCAGATCGTGTTCGACTGCCGCCCCGAAGGCAACGCCGACATCTACGTCGTGAGCGCCGAGGGGGGCCAGCCGCGAAGACTGACCACCGATCCGGCCGAAGACATCGTCCCGAGCTGGTCGCGCGACGGGCGCTGGATCTATTTCACATCCAATCGGAGCGGACGGCTGCAAATATGGCGGATGCCCGCCGGCGAAGGCGACGCCGCGCAAATAACTCGGCAGGGGGGCTTCGAGCCGATGGAATCGCCCGACGGCCGATGGCTCTATTTCACGCAGGATCGTGGGTCATCCTCGATCTGGCGCATGCCCACAGCCGGCGGGGACGAAACGCCGCTCTTCGATTTTCACCAGAAGAATTACAGCCGCGGCTGGACGGTCACGAGCGAAGGCGTCTATTTCGCCGTCGCCAGCTCCAACACACAGTCAACCATCAAATTCTTCAGCCTCTCGACCGGAGCCGAAAAGACGGTCGCTGAGATTGATCGCGTTCTACCCAGCAGCGTCTCCGGCCTGACGGCCTCTCCTGACGGCAGATGGCTGCTCCTCCCGCTCTTCGCTCAGCGGGGCAGCGACCTGATGATGATCGAAAACTTCCACTGATGCCGGACCACATCTTTAGCGGGCCTTTACCCCTGCCTTTATCAAACCTTTACCTCTGCCAAGTGTTTTTAAGAACATGGCTCCTGACGACTAACGTTTAGAAACCTGACTAACCTATGAATTTGATTGACAATCAAATCACCTCCACTTAAAACCATCATAGCCTATAGACATTTGCTGGGATAGATCATCCATTGTTAGGCCGCCAGTGGCTCCGCAAGTCCGGCGCGCTTGAGTCTTCAAACTGGAACAACACAAAGGAGAGCCTATGCGAAAATTGCTTTTTTGGAGCGGCATGTGTCTATTGCTCGGATCGGCGAGCGCGCGACCGGCCTTTGGGCAAAGCGCCTCGATTCAAGGCGCGCTCGTGGACGCCAACGGCGCGGCGATTGCCAACGCCAAAGTGGTGGCGATTGACGAGGCCAAGGGCGTGGTGGTGCGCGAGGCCAACGCCGATAAGGGCGGTTCGTTCCTGCTCTTGCCGCTGCCGCGCGGCACGTATACGGTTCAGGTCGAGGCGCAGGGCTTCAAGAAACTCGACCGCAAAGGGCTGGTGCTCGACGCGTATCAGGTTTTGAACCTGGGCGGCGTGAAGCTCGAAGTCGGCGAGATTACCAACTCTGTCCAGGTGACAGCGGAAACGCCGCTGATCGAAACGGCCACGGCGCAAAAATCTTTCGTCATCACCTCGGAGCAGGTGACCGGCGTCTCGACCAACGGGCGCGACTTCCGCTCTCTGCTGCGCATGCTGCCGGGCGTCACTTCGAACACACAATCGGATTTCAACCTGGCCTTCAATTCGACCCAGGGGTTCAACGTCAACGGGTTGCGCGACACGGCTAATAACGTCTACCTGGACGGCACGATCAACACCGACGTGGGCGCCAACGACGGCCAGTTCACGCAGATGAGCCTGGACGCCATCGGCGAGTTCAAAGTGCAGAACTCGGTATTCAACGCCGAGCACGGGCGCAATCCCGGCGTCCTGATCTCGGCGACAACCAAGAGCGGCGGCAGTCAGTTCCACGGCACGGCGTATGAATTCCTGCGCAACGAGGCGCTCGACGCGCGCGATCCGCTGGCCGCCACCAAACCCAAATTGCGACTGAACCAATTCGGCGGCAACATCAGCGGGCCCATAACGCTGGGAAACCTCCCTCCGCACCACGACCAGAAGTTCTTCTTCTTTTTCAATATGGAAGTCACGCGCGGTAACCGCCCGATTGGCAGCCCGTCTGTGGATGTGGCTCACCCCGACATTCTCGCCGGCGATTTCCGCCGCTTGCTGCGTTCCACGACGCTGGCCGGATCGAGTTGTCTTTATCCCGGCGAAACGGCGGCGCGACTTTGCCAACAGGGTACTGTCTTTCGGCCCGGCACAATCATTCGCAATCAGCGCGGTGACATCATCGAGGGCCAACCGTATCCAAACAACACCGTGCCGCAGAGTGAGTGGAACCAGAACGCGCCGGCGTTCCTGAAGCTCATCAGCGCGCTTGATCGCACGGGTGGCGTTCCGGTGACCGGCAGTCCCGAACTCCTCCGCGTCTTCGTGCAGGACCAGTACCGGCTGCGCAAGCGTCAAGAGGTCCTCCGCGTGGATTACAACATCAGCCCGAAGACCAACTTCTTCTTCCGCTGGGTGGACGATTCGCAGGATGAAGACATGGGCGTGGGCATCTTCAACGCCAGCTCCTTCCCCTACACGCCGCAGTTCCGCAAGAAACCCGGCTCGAGCTGGTCGTGGAATCTGGTCAACGTGATCTCGCCGACGGTGACCAACGAGTTCATCTTCGGTTACAACCACCTGACCCAGGTCGTGGACATCCCCAACAGTGTGGACAAGAACATCTATGACCGCGACGCGCTCGGCTTCAAATTCAAGGAGCTTTATCCAGACGCCAACCTGCGCAACCGTTATCCGCGTTTTAATTGCGGCATTGGCGGTTGCGGCTTCCCCGGCTTTGCCAACAACTGGGAGAGTGAGGCGCGCCAGTTCGCGTGGACCGACAACCTGACGGTCGTGAAGAACGCGCACACCTTCAAGACTGGCGTCTTCTTCAACATGAACCGCAACGGCCAGCAGCCCGCATGGACCGATTCAATCAACCTGAACTTCGGATCGAGCGCTAACAATCTGCGCGATACGGGCAACAACTTCGCCAACATGCTGCTCGGCAACTACACGTCGGTTAACCAGAGCAACGGCAAGTTTTTCGGCGCGTTCCGCTTCTACGGCCTGGAATTTTTCGGGCAGGACAGTTGGAAGGCCACGCGCCGGCTGACGCTCGAATTCGGCGCGCGGTACGCCTACCTGGGGCCGACATTCACGACCGGCGATCTTTTACAGAATTACTTCTTCGCGGACAAATACGACCCGGCTAAGGCGGCGCGCATCGAGACGGCCAGCGGGCCGACCAATGGCTCGATCATCACCGGGTCCGGCGATCCGTTCAACGGCATGATCGAAGAGGGCAATGGGATTCCATCGGGCGGCGTCGAGCATCGCAAGAATCAAATCTCGCCGCGCTTCGGCTTCGCGTGGGACGTCTTCGGCGACGGCAAGACGGCGGTGCGTGGTGGCGCAGGGAGTTTCTTCGAGCGGCAACGCCAGAACAACACCTACTTCGACGGCCTCGGCAATCCGCCGTTGACCTACACGCCGCAGTTGTCCGCGGGCAACCTGGACAACCTCGGCCCGAACCTCGTGGCGAGTGGGCTGCGCTTCCCCGTCGGCATTCGCGCGATTGATCCCGAAGGCAAGATTCCGACGGTCTGGTCGTGGAGCCTGGGCGTTCAGCATGAATTGCCGTGGAAGCTGGGGCTGGACGTTTCCTACAACGGCAACGTCGCGCGCCATTTGATGTACCAGCGCGACATCAACACTTTGCCCCTTGGCGCGACCACGGTCACGACGAACAATCCATTGACCGCCGCCAACAACACGGCGAACGCCATCCGCCCGTTCAAAGGCTACGCGGGCATCACCTTTGTTGAATTCGGCGCGAGCAGCAACTATCACAGTTTGCAAACGCGTTTGGGCCGCCGCTTCGGCCCCAATCTGACCTTCAACGTCAATTACACCTGGAGCAAGGCGATTGACGAGACCGACAGCGACACCGACACGCTGGCCTACTTCCTTAATCGTTTGCGTGAACGCGCGGTGGCAGGCTACGACCGCACGCACGTCTTCACGCTCGATTACATCTACAACGTGCCCAATGTCGGGAAGAAACTCGGCGACAATCCCGTCACCAACACGATCCTCAACGGATGGCAGGTCAGCGGCGTGACGCGCATCTGGAGCGGCCTGCCGTTTTCGGTCACTACAAACGGTAACGCCGGCACGCTCGGCGGAGGCCCGCGCGCCGATCACCGGGGCGGCGAGATCATCGTCAAGGATTACGCCAACCGACTGTGGTTCGACCCGTTCGTCTTCGGACGGCCGCGGGACGGAGAACTCGGCAATACGGGGCGCAACTTCCTGCGCGGCCCCGGATTCACCAACTTCGACCTCTCGTTGTTCAAGGATTTCAAGTTCACCGAGCGGATCAAGCTCCAATATCGCGCCGAGTTCTTCAACATCTTCAACCATCTGCAATGGTTCGGCGTCAACACGAACATTGGTAATGTGGCTAACGCCAATAGCGCGGTGGCGAATCCCGGCACGTTCGGCCAGCTCGCGTCGACGCGTGACGCGCGCAAGATTCAGATGGCGCTGAAGTTTACTTTCTAAATGAGTCTAAATCGGGCCAGACAACATTGGCACACGCGGCGGTACGGTACCGGGAGCGGTAGCGACCGGGCGCCGGCGGAGAGAGCGCTTCGACGGGCGCCCGGTCGCTACCGCTCCCGGTACCGTACCAATGTCACCTGGTTTGATTTAGTACTGAGAACGGCCATAAAGAGAGCGAAAGCAAAAAGGGCAAAGAGCGGCAAAAAATTCTTTTTTGCCCTCTTTGCCCTTTTTGCCCTTTTTGCTTCTCTTTCGTTCGCTTCAAAAGTCACATCATCAAGATATCTCAACGCCTTGGCGCCCCTATTTTCGCCGCAAGCTTATTCCCAAACGCAAGAGCAGCAGACGCAGGGCGGCGCGAGCACAGCCGGGGCTTTCAAGCCCGTCAAAGACTCCAGCGCGCGCCCGATCACCGCCGGAGGCTTCGTGGACGGCGCGCCCGTCTACTTCGCCGACGTGACCGCCCGCGCGGGACTGCAAAAATTCCGCCACGTCTCGGGCGTGGCGGACAAACACTACATCCTCGAATCGCCGTCGGGCGGCGTGGCGCTCTTCGATTACGACAACGACGGATGGCTCGATATTTACCTGGTCAACGGCTCGACCTTTGCCGCTCTGCAAGGCAAAGAAAAACCGCCGCGCGCCGCGCTCTATCGCAACAACCGTGACGGCACATTTACTGATGTAACCACGAAAGCGGGCGTGGCCAACGAGCGGTGGGGCTTCGGCGTCGCCGCCGGCGATTACGACAACGACGGCTGGGAAGATTTCTACGTCACCAATTTCGGCAAGAACCGACTCTATCACAACAACGGCGACGGCACGTTCACCGACGTGGCCGAAAAAGTCGGCGCGGCGATTGAAGGTTGGTCTACAGGCGCGAGCTTCGGCGATTACGACGGCGACGGAGATCTCGACCTGTTCGTCGCCGGCTACGTCGCCTTCGACTTGTCCAACCCGCCCGAACCGCGCACGACCAAAGACGGCCAGAAGTATTGTCATTATCGCGGCCAGCCGGTGATGTGCGGCCCGCGCGGATTGGAAGGCGCGCCGGATCATCTGCTGCGCAACGACGGCGGCAAATTCACGGACGTCAGCAAACAGGCCGGCGTGTCCGATGAGAAGGGTTATTACGGCTTCGGCGCGGCGTTTTGCGACATTGACGACGACGGCAAACTCGACCTGATCGTCGCCAACGATTCGACGCCGAAGTATCTTTACCTCAATAAAGGCGGCGGCGTGTTTGAAGACGCCAGCTTCGTCTCCGGGTTCGCGCTCAACGAAGACGGGCGTGAGCAGGCCGCGATGGGTTTGGCCGTGGGCGATTACGACAACGACGGCAAGCCCGATTTCTACGTCACCAATTTTTCCGACGATTCCGACACTCTTTACCACAATGAGGGCGAGGCGCTGTTTAACGACGTGACCTTCGCCGCCGGCTGCGGCACGCCGACGATTCCATTTCTGGCCTGGGGCGTGGGCTTCATCGATTTCGATAATGACGGATTGAAAGACGTCTTCGTCGCCAACGGCCACGTCTACCCGCAGGTGGACAAATACGATTGGGGCACGACCTGGGCCCAGCGACCGCTGCTCTTCAAAAACAGAAACGGAAAGTCCTTCGATCTGGCGCCCGCCGCGACTGGCAGCGGTCTGGCCGTCGTGAAGTCGGCGCGCGGCGCGGCCTTTGGCGACCTGGACAATGACGGGCGCGTCGACGTCGTACTCAACAATTGCGACGACGCGCCGACCGTCTTGCGCAATGTGACGAAGGAGGTCGGACATTGGCTGACGTTGAAACTGATCGGCGGCCCAAAAAGCCCGCGCGACGCCATCGGCGCGACGGCCTGGCTGACGGCCGGCGGCGAACGCCAGCGCGCCGACGTCATCAGCGGCGCGAGCTACTGCTCGCAATCAGACCTGCGGCTGCATTTCGGTCTGGGCAAGGCCACTAAGGTGGAGAAGCTGGAGGTTCGCTGGCCGAGCGGCGCGCGAGAATCGGTAGACGTGAAAGTGGTGGATCGAATGATGACAGTGACTGAGAACTCTCGGTGATGTGATGAATGATCAGATTGAAAAGGACATCCTCAATCAAATTGGCGAAGCCTTTGGAGTGCGGTTGCTTGGAACCGCTTTGGTAGTCCATTGCCTCATCCGCCACTTCCGGAACAACTAAGCGATTCCTCAATCAGCAATGTTGTCGCGTAGGCCACGGAGCGAGTTTCAGCGAAAGGCTCGGATCGATGAATTGACTACCAAAGCGGTTCCAAGCAACCGCACTCCAAAGGCTTCGCTTTATGGTTTCGTGGCGCCCTTGCGCTCCTTCTCAATCCCACGATCTTTAAGCCTCTGCGCTTCGGCGAACTCGCGGGCGGCGTCTTGCCGGCGGCCGCTCTGTTGATAGGCGCGGGCTAGTTGAAACCGCAGGTTCGCGTCGTTCGGGTTCTGCGCGACGGCGGTTTCCAACGGCGGCACGGCTTCGGCGGCCTTGCCCTGCTTGAGCAGTACCTTGCCGAGCAGCGCGCCGGCGTCGGCGGAACCCGGTTGAAGCGCGAGCGCGAGTTGCGCTCTTTCGCGCGCCGCGTCAAGTTGGCCTTCGGCGTCGTGTAAAAACGCCAGGTAGTAGAGCGTCCAGTAATCGCGCGGCATTCGCTTCAACTCACGCTCGAAGGCCCGAATGGCTTCCTGATTACGTCCCGCGCGCAGGTACGCGACGCCGAGAGAAAAATGGAGGCGCGGCAAGTCGTCTGAAAGTTTCGCCGCCGCCTCCAACGACTCGACGGCGTGTTGAAAGTCGGAATCGGCGAGGTAGTTCTGCCCTTTCAATAGATGCGCGAACGGCTCTCCGGCCGAGGTCGCGGCCAGACGCCCGATCATCGTTTTGACTTCGGGGCGCTTCAGGCGCAAATAGGCCAGCCCCAATCCGAAGAGCAACGAGGCGTCCTGCGGATTAGATTCGAGCGCCGCTTCCAGCAACGGCGCGGCCTCTTCATCACGACCCAATTCGATCAACGCAAGGCCGAGCATTTGCCGGGCCTGCCACGAGTCCGGTCGGGCGGCCAGATAACGGCTGAGCGCTTCAGCGGCCTTGGCGAATTGCCCGGCGCGATAATGCGCCACGCCGAGATTGAAGAGCGCCTCCGTCAGTCGCGGGTTCAACCGCAGCGCGTCGTCGTAGCTTTTGACCGCTTCGTCATATCGCCCCAATCGCGACAGAACCGCGCCCAGATTGGCGTGCGCTCCCGCGTGCGACGGCTCAAGCTCAAGAAATTTGCGCCACGCGTCGGCCGCTTCAGGCCACCGGCCCTCATGTTGTAATCCCATCGCGCGGTTGAAGGCGGCTTCGGCGGCAGAGGGTTGCGCCTGTCCCTGCTGCGCCTGTGGTAGGGACAGCAATAAAATCAGGGCCGTTTGCAGAATCTGTTCAATCATTACGCGCGCTATACTACCAGAGAGTGGCAAAGAAGATTACGTAACAAACGGAAAAAACGGAACATACGGAGATGCGCGTCACGCCGCTGTTTCGACAAACTTCTAGTGAAAGGCGCCTTTAGAGTGGGCCAGGCAAACTGGACAGTTTGCCCTACATTCGCGATGCGGTTTTCATCGTTTCAGGGCGTCACCACAGCGACCTGAATGATTCCTCCGGATTTCTGTAGGGCAAACTGTCCAGTTTGCCTGGCTTCCTCAAAAGTCGAACTTGACGGGAAACCTCTGCTTTGGATGTACGACATATACGCCAACGCCGGCGGCGCCAGGACCGCCGACGTCAGAGTCTTCAATGACATCACGCCGGCGGAGGACGGATTTCTTCACCTGAAATTCTCCTCCCGCCCGAACGCCAAGGCGCTGCTCAACGCGGTCGAGATTCTCCCCGGCGTTCCGGGGCGGATTCATCCGGTCAGGATCACCCCGCACGACGCGGCAGTCCTCACGAAAGATGGGCAGGAATGGTCCCCCGACTGCTATTTCAAGGGCGGGCAAACGGTCGAACGAGTCGGGGCCGTCGCAGGAACGGCCAACCCGGAGCTTTACCGGGTCGAACGCTACGGCAATTTCTCCTACGCCATCCCCGTGGCGCCGGGCCGCTACACTGTCACGCTCAGGTTCGCCGAGAGGTACTTCGGCACGGCCAATTCGATGGGCGGCGGGCCTGGCAGCCGCATCTTTCACGTCTTCTGTAACGGCGAAGCGTTGTTGAAAAACCTCGACGTCTTCAAAGAAGCGGGCGGGGCCGACCGCGCCCTGGAAAAGACCTTCACCGGCGTCGCGCCCAATGAACAAGGCTACATCCTGTTGGAGTTCAAGCCGGTCGTAAACTACGCGCTGATCTACGCCATTGAAGTGACCCCCGAGCCGAAAAAGTGAGCCGTCCGCAGGCGCCGCGTCATTCTTTTTTGGTCGCCGTCCATTTACCGCGTTCGCCTCCGCCGTTGTCGACGAACTCGACCGTGCCCTTCATCTTCGTCGGGCTTTCAATAGTTGCGGTGTATGTGGCTTTACCACTCATGTCGCCCTGTTTGAAGTCGAAGCCGAACACCGCCTTGGCGCCCGTCACTGTGCCAGTGACCTTGTACTCGCCCAACGGACCGTTGTAAGTCCCGGTGAGTTTTTCGCCTTCCTGTTTGAAAACGAAAGTCGGGTCGCCGTGACCGCCATTATCCAGGTCGACCGAGAAAATCCACGTCCCAGAAATGTCCGCCGCGGCGGATGTATGACCGGTAAAAACCGTAAGCGCGGCGATCAAACTGATGAAAAAGGCTAGCAACAGTTGTTTCCTCATATTTACCTCTTTTCTACGGGTTGATTATCATTTCAGCGTCATTGAAGAATCGTCCGGCGATTAGCGAATAGACGCCGCCGTGATGAAAGTCAAGCCGCCCTCGGCTACCGATGCTCGAGCTTCTTCAACAGCTCGACCGCATTCTTATTCTGCGGATTGAGTTCCAGCGATTTCTTGTAGTTGGTTATGGCAAGCTCCTTCTCCCCATTTGCCAGGTAAGCTTCGCCCAGGCTGTCATAGACATTCCATGATTGCGGATACATTTCGACGTTCGCCTTGAAGACGGCAATTGCGGCGGCGATCTTTTTTTGCTCCAGCAGCGAATACCCAATGCTATTTAAGCGCTCTTCCGCCACCGCATTGTTATTCGGCGTCTCCCGTTTGATCTTTTTATAAGCTTCTATGGCCTCCGCAAATTTGCCTGCGATCAACTGTTCATACGGAATCACCTCATCCTGAGCGAGTCGCCTGGCTTCGTTCGTTCCTCCATTGAACCGAATCTTGACCGAATCCGCTTTTCCGTCCTCCCCTTTTGCAAAGGCGTACTGGACGTTCACGTCCGTTCTGGTGAACTCATTTTCGGAGAGAGCGAACAGCTCGACCTTCGGCGACAAGGTCGGCTCGGCGTAGAGCTTCCCGTTTTCTTTCGTGACCGTTAAGACGCGATCCGGATTGACCAGGAAGCGGCCGGTGTAATCACCCAGCCTGGCCGGGTCAACCGAAACTGTTTCCAGCGGCTGCGGCAAGTAATCTTCCCATTGATATTCTTTCGCGATGGCTCGGATAATTTCATTCATGATCTCGCCGTTGTCGGAATTGACCATCACGGCGGCGCCGTAACCTTTATCCAGATGCGCCAGAAGCTGCGCTCTGAACCCTTCGTCCGCGCCGCCGTGCCCGAAGTAAGTCGCCTGCCCGTGCTTTTCAATGAAGAAGCCCATCCCGACGTTGTCGCTGTTGAAAGGCGTCACCATTTTCGTCGTCATCTCCTTGGAAAGCACCTTGTTCGATCTGCCCGCCAGAGAAAGTTGGACTTCGATGGCGAACTTGGCCAGGTCGGTTGGAGTTGTCCATAAACCTGCCGCCGCCATCTCCGGGTAGATGTGGATTTTGCCTTCGACAGTCTTGCCGGCGCCGCGATGGCCTGAGGCCGCATTCTTTCTGGTATCGGCGGGCAGCGGCTGACTGTACGTGCTGCTGGTCATCCCGAGCGGGCCTAAGACGGTCTCCTGCGCGATCTGCGGGTAGGGTTTCTTTTCTATGTCCATGATCGCCAATTGCGCGATGGTCGTGCCGCCACCCGAATATCTGAACTTCGTGCCCGGCTCCATATCAACGCGCACGGCCGCCGTATTCGCAGGCGCGGCGCCGTCCAGAATCTGGGGTAGCGTCGGTATCTGTTCGCCGACCGCGTAGCCGGGAAAGCCATGCACGGTGAGGCCGCCCGTGTGACTCAATAGATTGGCAAGCGTGACTTTTCGTTTCGCGGTGAATTCGTTGTCGGGCAGCTTCCACGAAGTCAGCTTATCGTTGATGTTTTGGTCGAGCGCGATCTTCCCCTGCTCAACTCGCTTGAGCGCGGTCATCGCCGCCACAGACTTGCTGATCGAACCGGCCTGGAACAGAGTTTCGGCGGTGACAGGCTCGTTCGTCTCGACGTCTTTGACGCCGTAGCTGCGCGCCCATTCGACCTTGTAATTGTTGATGACGGCAATGCTGACGCCGGGGACTTTGTAAAACTTCATTCGCTCCTGAATCGTCCGCCCGAGATCTCCTTTGACAAGTACCGCGGACAGCAATCCTTTTTCGATACGTTCGATGCGCGGCTGGACAGAAGATTGTCCGGGCGCGACCTGCGAGAAAACGAGAACTAGCAACAGGATTCGGGCAATTATTGAACGCATGATCTCCTCCAAAAGAAGATGCCGGATGCTAGATGTCAGATGTCAGATGTCAGATGTCAGTAGAAGAGTGGCGGCAAAGCTTTCTCTCTGACATCTGACATCTGACATCTGACATCTATTCACATCTGAGCGCAATTATCGGATCGACTTTCGTAGCCCGCCTCGCCGGAAGGTAGCAGGCGATCAACGCTACGACCGTCAACAACACTGCGACTACGCCATACGTCGTCGGATCAGAAGGCCTGACGCCGTAGAGCATCCTGGAAAGCTGCATCCAGCTTTCCAGATACTTCGTTAGCACGTACGCGCCGCCCAGGCCGAGCGCCACGCCGATCAGCGACAGCGCCATGCCTTGCTTGACGATCATTTTCAGCACGTCGGTTTGCGACGCGCCGAGCGCCATGCGAATGCCGATTTCATGCGTGCGCTGCGAAACGGCGTAGGCCAGCACGCCGAACAGGCCGAGGGACGCGAGTTGTTGCGCGAGCAGCCCGAACAACGTCACGAGCTTGGCGAACAGCCGTTCCATTCGCAATGTTTCGTCCGCTTGTTCGACCTGAGTTTTGACGTTCCAAAGCGGCAGATTTTCGTCCACCTCACGCGCCGCCTGGCGCACGGCGGCGATGACGGCGCTCGGATCTCCCGTGGTACGAAGCTGAAACATAGCGAACCCAACGGAGTTCACAGATTGCCGCCACGGCAAGTAGCACGTGGGCGGAGTTTCTTCGCGCTGGGTCGCATATTTGGCGTCCTTGACCAGGCCGACGATTTCTATTTCATCCGGTTTTTTAAGATCGAACGTGAAGCGTTTGCCGATCGGAGTTTCGCCGGGGAAAAACCTGTTGGCAAAGGTTTGATTGACGATCACGACTTTGGGCGCGCGCTCGTCATCTTGCCGGTTGAACGCGCGGCCCTGAAGCAGCGGAATCTCCATCGTCTCCAAAAAGTTTTCCCGCCCGTACAAGACATTGCTGTTCCCAGTCGGCCGGATCCGGCCGTCCGCATCCGGCGCGGCGGCGAGCGCGCTGCGCAAATAGACGCCGCTCGAATTGGTGTTTTGCGCAAGCAGCGGCGAGCTGGAAAACGTCACTTTTGGCGCGCCGGGCAGCGATTCCAGACGCTCGGTCATCCGCTCATAAAGCTGAACCAGCCGCTCGTCTTTGTAACCGATCAAGCTCGGCGACACGCTGAACAGCAGCAGGTTTTTCGTATTGAAGCCCGGATCAACGCGCTGTAAGTTCAACAGCGTGCGCACAAATAACCCCGCGCCCACCAGGAGTAACAACGATAGCGCGACCTGCATCACAACCAGGCCACGACTTAGCAACGAACGCGAAGCGCCGATCGAACTGCGGCCGCTGTCTTTGAGCGCCGGCGTCAAATCCACATTCGTAGCGCGCCACGCCGGGGCTAATCCAAATACGATTCCGGTAAATAACGACAGGCCCAGCGTGAAGCCCAGCACGCGCCAGTCCAGGTTCGGTTCCAACGCCTTCGGCCCCCAATCGCTGACCGCGAGCAAGCCGTCCTTGATCCACATTGCGAACACTAATCCCAACGCGCCGCCGACCACAGCCAGCAATATGCTTTCGGTCAATAATTGCCGGATCAGACGCCCACGACTCGCGCCCAGCGCCAGCCGCACGCCGATTTCTTTTTGTCGCGAAGCGGCGCGCGACAGTAGCAAATTCGCCACGTTCGCGCAGGCGATCAATAACACCATTCCGACCACGCCGAGCAGCAAATACAATGACGGCGCGTAACGCCGCCGCTCATTCATCTCGCCCTGACTGCCGGAAGTGAGAACCAGGCGTGGATAATCTTTCGGGTCTAAGGGGTTGACCGCGTTGCGGCCGGCGGCGAGCGCCTGTGTGTTGCGCGCGGCGCGATGTTCGACGACCGACTGCTGAAACGCGGCTTCAAGTTGCGCGCGGGCCTGCCCCGGCGTAGCGCCAGGTTTCAAGCGCCCCATGATCCGCAACCACCACCCCCCCGCGCCGTACATCTGCGAGCGTTGCGGATCGACATTGAGCGTCGGTTCCATCGCCAGCGGAATCGTCACGTCCTGCGTCGAACCGACTTGACCCGCGCCGTCAAAACCGGGCGGTGTCACGCCGATCACCGTGAACGCGCGATTATTGAGATTGATTTGTTTGCCCACGACTCCCGCATCGCCGCTGAAGCGTTTTTGCCAGTAGCGATAGCTCAGCACTGCGGCCGGATTGGCGGAAGGTTTGTCGTCGTCGTCCGACAGCAGGCGACCGAGCGGCGGCCGCACGCCAAGTCCGGCGTGATAATTGCCCGTGACGGTCTGCCCCCTGACCACCTCCGCTTGCCCGTCCGCCAAAACATTCAAACCGACATAGCCGAACGCGAAGATGTCTGACAACGCGCTCTGCTCATTCTGCCGTTCGCGCATTCGTTGAAAGCTGACGTACGGAAACGAGGTCCCTAGCTTTAAGCCAGTCTGAGGATCGTTCCAGGTGCTGCCGCTATAGCTACCGTAGGCGAAGTTTCTCGCGACCAGCGATTGAAATAACACCAGCCGCTGCGGTTCCTTGACCGGCAACAGCTTCAGCAACATCGCATCCACGATGCTGAAGAGCGCCGTGTTCGCGCCGATGCCCAGGCCGAGCGACAACACGGCAATCGCCGTGACGCCTTTCTGCTTGAGTAACATTCGCGCGCCGTAGCGCAGGTCATGCCAAAGGTTTTGCATAATTCCCCCAAGAGGAAGATGTCAGATGTCAGTTGAAAGTTGAAAGTTGAGTGATGCGAGAGACCTCTTCACTGACATCTGACATCTGACATCTGACATCTACTCGCATCTGAGCGCGATCATCGGATCTACCTTCGCCGCCCTCCGCGCCGGAATCCAGCACGCGAACAAGGCGACCAACAATAACAATGCCGCGACGGCGCCATACGTCCATGAATCGGTAGGGCGCACGCCAAACAGCAAATCCTCTATCCACCGGGTCAGAGCGAAGGCCGCCGGCAATCCGATCGCCACGCCGATCGAGGCCAGCTTCAAGCCCTGCCCAACGATCAGTTTCAGCACGGCGCCGGATTGCGCGCCCAAGGCCATCCGCACGCCGATCTCGTGTGTGCGTTGCGTCACCGTGTACGACATCACGCCGTAAACCCCAACAGCCGCCAGCAACAGGGCTAGCGCCGCAAACACCGCGAGCAGCGTCATGTTGAAACGGCGCGGCGCCACGGAAAGCCGGATGCGTTCGTCCATCGTGCTGAGAGCGCGAATTAGCAGCCCCTTCTCCATCGCCCGGAGCTCGCCGCGCACGGCGGCGGACAGGCTCGATGGGTCGGCCTCGGTACGGATCGCCAGGGCCATCGAGGTCCAGGGGCGCTGGGCGTGCGGCTCGTACGTAGCCAGCAGCGCGTCCGCTTCCAAACCGATATTCTTGACATCGCCCGCGACGCCGACGACGGTCAGCCAAGGTTCATTTTGCGGCGGGCCGACCTTGATGCGTTTGCCTATGGCGTCGCCCTCAGGCCAGAAGCGGCGCGCCATGCCCTCGTTGATGATCACGACTTTTTCCTCGCCCGTGTCGCGCTCGTTGAATTCGCGTCCCTGTTTCAACGGAATGCCCATCGCGCTGAAATAGTTCGGCAGGATGCGGCGGAAGCTGGCGGAGGGCGTTTGCGCGGGCGGAAATTCACGGCCTTCGATGGTCAAATTGCCGTTGCCGTCGCCGCCGCTGATCGGCAGGACGCTGACGGCGCTGACCGCCTTCACGCCGGGCAACGAGCCGAGCCGAGCGGGGAGATTGCGATAAAAGGAGATCACCTCCCCCGTCTCTTTATATTTCTCGCCGATCAACGTCACATTCATTGTCAGCAGATGGTCGGGTTGAAAGCCGGGATCGACCTGCATCAACCGCCAGAAGCTCTTGATCAACAGACCAGCGCCGACCAGCAACGCCAACGACAACGCCACTTCCGACACAACCAGCGCGCCGCGAATCCGCCCACGACCGAGAGCCGCGCTCGTCCTGCCGCCTTCTTTGAGTGTTTCATTGAGCGCGGGTTTGGCGCGTGTCAGCGCGGGAATGATTCCGAAGATCAATCCGGTCAAGACCGAGAGCGCGCCCGTGAAGCCGAACACGACGCGGTCAATGCCGATCTCTTTCGCTCGCGGAAAATCTTCGGGGAGACTGCCGGCCAACGCGTCTACGCCCCAGGCGGCCAAAAACAATCCCGCCGCGCCGCCCGCGACGGCCAGGAGCAGACTTTCGGTCAGCAACTGCCGCACGATGCGCCCCCGAGTCGCGCCGAGCGCCGTGCGGATGGCGATCTCTTTCTGTCGAGTTTCGGCGCGCGCCAGCAGCAGGTTGGCCACGTTGGCGCAGGCGATCAGCAACAGGAAGCCGACCGCAACCAGCAGCGTCAGCAACGCCGGACGCGCATTCTTCGTCAATGACTCGTAGCCGCTTATGACGTTCACGCCGTGCCCAGGGTCGGCGGCCGGATTTTGCTGTTGAATGCGATTGGCGATGGTCGCCAATTCGGTTTGCGCCTGCCGCGACGTTACGCCCGATTTGAGACGACCTACCACAGTTAGCATATGAACACCGCGGTTTTGCAACTGGCGCATTTGGCTGGCCAGTGAGCCAATCGCTATCCACACTTCGGTTTGATCGCCGGGGGGAAGGGCGAAGTTTGGCGGCATCACGCCGATCACCGTTCTGCTCTTGCCGTCCAACGTAATCTGTTGGCCGATCAACTCCTCATCACCGCCAAACCGGCTTTGCCAGAGCGCGTGGCTCACTACCACGACGGGCGCGCCTCCGACTTTGTCCTCTTCCGGCAGAAAGACGCGCCCGCGCAGCGGCTTCACCCGCAGCATTGCGAAAAGGTCGGCAGAGACTGCTGCGACCTGCAACCGCGCCGGCTCATCTTTGCCGGTAAGAACCATTCCGCCGTAAAGGAGTGTGGCCAGTTGCTCGAACGACTGGCTCTGCGCCCGCCAATCGGCGAAGTTAGGATACGAAACATTCACCTCGTCGCGTCCCTGTTGCGGGTTGGTTTCGTAAAGTACGACCAGCCGCTCCGACTCTTCATAAGGCAACGGGCGCAGCAGCGCGGCGTTGACGACGCTAAAGATCGCCGTGTTCGCGCCGATGCCCAACGCAAGAGTGATAATCGCAATCAATGTGAAGCCGGGCTTCTTCAACAACATTCGCGCGCCGTAGCGCAGGTCCTGCCAAAGCGCTTGCATAATTCCTCCAAGAGGAGATGTCAGATGTCAGATGTCAGTAGCAAGTGAGGCGAGTGGTTTCTTCACTAACATCTGACATCTGACATCTGACATCTATTCAGTTCTGAGCGCCACCATCGGATCAACCTTAGTCGCCCGCCTGGCCGGAATGTAACAAGCCAGCAACGCTACGGCGGTTAGCGACAACGCCGCAAATACGAACGTCATCGGATCAGTGGAACTAACCTGGTAAAGAAAGCTTCTGATAAGACGCGTCGCGGCGAACGCGCCGGCAAGGCCGAGCGCCACTCCGGCGCCGATCAACCGCGCGCCCTGTCTCAGCATCAAGCGGAGCACATCGCCTGCACGCGCGCCCAAAGCCATCCGAATGCCGAACTCGCGCGTGCGCTGCGCGACGGCGTAGGCCATCACGCCGTAAATTCCCACCGCGGCCAATAACAGCGCCAGCGCGCCGAACGCCGACAACAACAAGGCCGTCACCCGTTCGGAGTAGAGCGAGTTGCGCCGCTGCTCTTCGAGCGTCCGAATATTCGTCGCCGGCAATTGCGGATCGAGCGCGCGCAATTCACGCCGCGCGCTTTCAATCAGCGAGGCCGGGTCGCCGGCCGAACGCAGATGCAACGAAAGATCGGGGAAGTAATTTTGCGCCGCAGGAAGGAGCATCACTGGTCTGAACGCTCCGGTCAGACTGCGATAGCGGCTGGCGCCGGTCACGCCGATGATTTCGGCCGGTTGCGCATCAATGATGAGGCGTTTGCCCAAGGGATTCTGGTTTGGCCAGTAAGTCCGCGCGGCGGCATCGTTGATGATGACGACCGGCGGCGCGGCCGCATTGTCATTGGCTGTAAACTCGCGCCCGGCCACCAGTGGCAGCTTCATCGTCGCGCAATAACGCGGCCCGACAATGTTCACATCGAATTCGATCGGCTTGTCGTCCGTGGGCGTGTAGCCTTCAATGCCGAGGCTTATCCGCATGCCGCTCCCGGTCAATGGCACGATGCGCGCCAAACTGGCGGCTTCGACGCCCGGCAACGCGGAGACGCGTTCAAGCAGGTTCGCGTAAAACTGCCTCCCCTGCTCTTCTTTGTAACCGTTCAATGACAGATCGAGGCCCATCACCAACACCTTCGCCGTCTCGAACCCTGCGTCAATCCGTTGCAAAGCGAGCAGGCTGCGCACGCACAAACCGGCGCACACCAACACTACGAGCGACAATGCGATCTGCGCCGAGATCAGTGCGCCGCGCCCACGAATACGCCCGGCGCCCGCTGCGCCCGATTCTTCTTTGAGCGCTACAGTCAGGTTCGGTTTGGAGGCTCGCCACGCGGGGGCCAGGCCGAAGAGCAGCCCGGTCGCAAGTGACAGCGTCACAGCGAACGCCAGCACACGCAAATCCAGTCGCGCATCCAACAGCGGCATGGAACCGCCCGTAGGCGGGCTATACGCCGCCAACACGTCGGTCAGCCATACCGCAAGGAAAAGACCGAGAAGACCTCCCATCAGCGACAGCAACAGACTTTCGGTCAGCAACTGGCGAATCAAGCGGTAGCGGCTCGCGCCCACCGCCAGCCGCACGGCCATCTCGCGGCCGCGCGTTTGCGCCCGCGCCAGCGACAGGTTCGCCACGTTGACGCATGCGATCAGCAGCACGAGCGCCACGGTCGCCATCAACAATTTCAACGGCGTCCGCAAATCGCTGATGTCGCCGGTCTGGCCCTGGCTGCCGTCTTCGAGCGCGATCGACGGCCAGGTGTTCGGATGAACTTGCATAATGCGGCTCGAAAGGGCCGACATCGCCGCCTGGGCCTGCTCGCGCGTAACGCCGGGTTTCAAACGTCCCATCAGGGTAAGCCACGAAAAGTTGCGGTTGTTGAGATCGTCCGGTCTCCGCGCCGGCCACGCCTGCATGATCATCTGTATCGGCACGTAGACGTCGGGCGACAGCCCACGACTGACGCCGTGAAATTCCGCGGGGGCGACGCCGATTACCGTGAAGCTCTGCGTGTTCAGCGTAATCACGCGGCCCACCAGCTTCGGATCTGCGCCGAATCTGCGGCGCCATAAACCGTAACTCACCACCGCCACCGGATGCGCGCCCGGCGTGCGATCCTCTTCCGGCAGAAACGCTCGTCCCAACGCGGGCGTCACGCCCAGCGCGTCGAAATAATTGCCGCTGACCAACACGCCCATGATCCGTTCGGGCTGTCCGCCCTCGTTCAAATTCATCGCCGTTTCGCTGTAAGCCAGCAGTCCGTCGAAGACGTCGTTCTGATCGCGGTAATCTTTGTAGATCGGATAGGAGAAGCTTGTGTCGCTCCTTCCCTCTTCGTCACGCCCGATCAGATTGACCAGCCGCGCCGGCTCGTTGACCGGCAACAACCTCACCAGCAACCGATCCACGACGCCGAAGATGGCGGTGTTCGCCCCAATGCCGAGCGCCAGGGTCAGCGAGACCACCACGGTGAAGCCGGGTCTCTTCCACAACATTCGCGCGCCGTAGCGCAGGTCTTGCCAGAGCGCATGCATAACTCCTCCAAGGGTTATTGGTACACGGACTTGACGGATTGCTAAAGACCAAGTTACTTGATCGTCAATAACGAAATCTCGGGAGGCACGCCGAAACGAACTGGGAAGATGCTCGTGCCGATGCCTGGCGTCACGAACAAATGGCGTCCCCCTTCGATGAAATGCCCGATGGCATAAGGCCAATCCCTAATCACAGGCCGCCCGATAAAAGGCAGCCAGATTTGCCCCCCATGCGTATGGCCCGCAATCGTCAGCGCGACTCGCGCGGGAATCGTCGGGAAAATTTCTGGATTGTGTGTGAACGCAATGACCGGAGCGTCATCGGTAATTTGCCTCAACGTCCCTTCAATATTCGGATGGCCTGCCCATGCGTCAGCGAATCCTGCCAGCCAAAATGTTTTTCCCTGACGTTCGATTTTGACCGCTTGATCATCAAGAACTCGGATGCCTTCTTTTTCAAGGGCTCGCCGGACGCGGTTGGAGTCATACCACCAGTCGTGATTCCCTAAAGTGGCGAACACGCCTGCTTTGGCCCTCAGCCTTTTTAATTCCGCGGCGATCGCTTCCGGCTCCGCCATCCGCCAGCCAAGCGGAGTTTCAACGAAGTCGCCGGGCATCAGGATCAAATCGGCTTCGGTAGCGTTGGCTTTCTCAACGATGCCGCGCAACCTGGCGAGCGTGATATGCGGCGGGCCGACGTGCAGGTCTGAAAACACCGTCACACGCAGATCGCGGAACTCCCCGGGCCAGGCAGGCAAGGTGATCGTTGTCTTTCGCATCACCAGGCGCATCGGTTCAATGGCGAACCCGTAGAGCAACACGCATATCAACGGCCAAAAAATAATTTTGCCGGGGCGACGGCTCCATTTGATGCGGCGACGGGTCCATTTGCTTCTCGGTCGGTCTGTCGGCCCCAATACTAATCGCTCACTCGACCACAACATTCGCGCGCCGCGGCGCAAGTCTTGCCAGAGTGTTCGCATGGTTCCTCCAAGGAAACTGACAGGCCAATAAACCGCAGGTTTGACTGGCGAACTGTAGGCGCGCCGATGCGCTCATCTTATTTATCAAGCGACGTGCCACCAAGAGGCGGCATTTAACTGGCGCAAGCAGAGAAGATGGACAAGTGGCCAGGCCGGAGGAAGGCGTTTCGTTGCCCGTTTGTGGGACGACAGATTCCCGAAATTGGGATGGCAAAGGCGATCGCCAATCGCAGCGCGTGAAAGACGGCGGCCGGTGGGGCGCCCTCGCGCACATCGAGAATGGGGCGCCTGAATTTTTCCGACAGTTCTCTTTCTCCTAAACTTTTAGTTGACAAGGCGCGATACTCGCGCTTGGCGTCATCTCCCATTCGGCGCAGCTTTCGTGGGTCTCTATCTGCTGTTTCTTCTCTACCGCATTCATAAGTTGTGGCGCGCCTGGAAACTGACATTGGCAATCCGCCAGAGCGCATTTCCGGTCGTCATCTCAGACACGCTGCGGGAAGTGTTGGAGCATTGCCGTAAAACTATTGGCGTGGGCGAAGTCGCGCTTGTCGGTTCGCCCTCCGTCGCCGTTCCCGTCACGATAGGTTTGCGGCGCCCCGTCATCGTTTTGCCGGAGAGCCTGCTCGTGGAAACCTCCACGGATTTGCTGAGCGCCGCGATAGGACACGAAATGGCGCACATCAAGCGCCGAGACTTTGCCTGGAACCTGATTTACGAACTCCTTTTTCTGCCCATCTCGTTTCACCCCGCGGCCGTGTTAGTGAAACGCCGCATCAATGAAACACGGGAACTGGCTTGTGATGAAAAGGTCAGCGAATTGCTCTTGGACGCCCAAGCGTATGCGCGTTCGCTTGTCAGTCTGGCCAATTCCAGTTTTTCACCCAACCACACAACTTACATCTTAGGCGTCAATGACGCCGACATCTTGGAGGAACGTGTGATGAAATTGCTCGCGAAACAAACTTCCGTCAACTCACGGCGCGCCACTGCGCTGTTGGGAGCCGCGCTGTTCGTCCTCGCCTTGGCAGGCGTCGTAGCGGCGGCTTTTCCGATTAACATCCAGCAAGACCAGGACCAGAGCGTAGCGACCGCGAAACGCTTTGTCGGCGCGTGGAAAAGACTCAACCCCGATCCGCCCACGGACAATGCTTATGTTTTTTTGCTGGAGGGGGATCAATTGAAAGGGACGATCCGCGTTCGCCCGATCAGCCAGCAGGGATCAAAGAAACACTGAAGCGGCAAAAGTAAGATGAAGCGTATCAGCGCGAACTTGAGCGCCGCCAGCAGCTCACGGGGCCGGCGCCGCGCCGACCTTAACAAAGGGCAGCCAGATAAGACATCCAGCGCGAAATCTTCTCAGACGGCAATATTCTTACCTCGCCACCACATCACCGCTATTCCCAGAAGAGAACAGTTGCGCGCAGCGGACTTCAGTCGGCGTTGGTGCCTTTGCTCAACTCAAGCCGCAACCAGGCTTTTGCCAGCGTCCATTCACGCCTCACGGTCGCCGGCGAAATCCCGAGCGCGTCGGCGGTTTCTTCAATGCTCAGTCCGCCGAAATACCGCAACTCTACGATACGGCTTTTGCGCGCGTCCTGCCTGGCCAGCGTGTTGAGCGCTTCATCCAATTCGATCAGGCCCGGCTCGCTTGGGCGGCTCAGCTCGAGCGCTTCATCCAGCGCCACGCTGACTTCTCCGCCGCCGCGTTTGTCGCGCTGTTTAGCGCGCGCGTGATCTACCAGAATGTGGCGCATGACCTGCGCGGCCAGGGCGAAGAAGTGCGCCTTGTTTTGCCAATCGACCGGATTCTGAGCGGCCAGCTTCAGATAGGCCTCATGCACCAGCGCGGTGGGTTGCAAGGTATGCTCCGGCCGTTCGGTCTGAAGCTGCCAGGCGGCAAGCCGCCGCAGATCGTCGTAAACCAGCGCCATCAACTTCCCGAACGCCTCCGTTTGCCCGTCGCGGTATTGATCGAGCAGCAGGCTGATCTCCGATGAGTTTGTGGACATAGCTTTCACTTCAGAAACTTTTTCGACCTGTGCAAGTACTTCTCCGCCGCGGAGCGGCGCCTGAATTTAGCCGTGGGTTTCAACCCACGGCTAAATTCAGGCGCCGCTCCGCGGCGGGGAGATGCGTGCCACTTGCACAGGTCGAAACTTTTTTTGTTAGCCTTAGCGGATTCGCTCCACTTTGTCGCTATTTGTAGTGACGGACGGTTGCTTGAACCGTAAGCATATTAAACAATCGCACACACGTCACGACAATGGAGGCGAGCGATGAACAAGGATTGGGAAAAGATCGATCAGCTTTTTCATCAGGCGCTGGAATGTCCGAATGAGGAGCGCGAGGAGTTCCTGGCGCGCGCCGCGCAGAGCGACCCGGCGCTCGGCAGCAAACTGCAAGCGCTGCTCGACGCCCACGAAAAGAATCGCAGCTTCATGGAATCGCCTGTGATGCGCGTCAGCATCTCGCCTCAATTTGGCAGTTGGCAATCGCATATCGTGGAGGCGATGGTTCCGCCGTCCGGCGCCCAGATGACCGGGCAGATGACCGGGCAGATGATCGGGCGCTTGCTCGATGGGAAATACCGTTTGGAAGAATTGTGCGGCCGTGGCGGGATGGGCGCCGTGTATCGCGCGCTGCACGTCGGGACGGGGCGCCGTGTGGCCGTCAAAGTGATTGCGCCGGAACTGGCGGGCGACCGCGAATTTATCGAACGCTTCCGGCGCGAGGCCAAGACTATCGGGCGGTTGCGGCATCCGAATATCGTCAACGTGACCGACTTCGGCATCACTGGCGAGAATGAGCAACCGCTGGCCTATCTGGTGATGGAACACCTTGAAGGCGTCACGCTGGCCACCAAGCTCAAAGACAAACGTCCGCTGCCGCTCGCTGACGCGCTGGACATTCTCAGCCAGACCTGCGCGGCGATTGACGAAGCTCATCGGCTGGGCATTCTGCACCGCGATCTCAAACCGGAAAACATCTGGCTCGAACCAGTGGGAATTGGCGGATGCAACGTCAAGGTCCTGGATTTCGGCATCGCCCAGTTGCATGACTTGCTCGCGATCGAAGAGCCGGAACCCCTGCCGGTCATCAGCGAAACAAGCGAGACAACGACGCCGCAACCACAGCTCTTTTCCATCACAGAAGACGAGACGCTGCGGATGAACCTGACGCTGCAGCAATTGACGCGCGCCGGCGCGGTAATGGGATCGCCGAAATACATGTCGCCCGAACAATGCCGGGGCGAAAAACTCGACAACGCCTCGGACATTTACAGCCTGGGCGTGATCGCGTACCAGATGCTGAGCGGAGATGTGCCCTTCCACGGAACTGTTGCGGAATTGCTGCAACAGCATCGTGAAGTGGCGCCCGCGCCGCTGAGCAAAAAGCGCGTAGATCTACCCGCCACGCTCGACGCCGTCATTTGTCAGGCGCTGGCCAAAGAACCTTCAGCCCGGCCCGCCACGGCAGGCGCCTTCGCCTTTCTGCTGAGTCTGCAACTCAAGGGCAATGACTGGTTGCGCCAGCAGGCCGACGCCATCAACTGGCGGCACAGATTTAAGCTGACTGTGTTGGCCGTGCGCTTGCAATGGCCGAGTTGGTTATTGACCGGCTTGATCCTGATGGCTACGGTGAAACTGCCGGGGCTGCGTCCGTTACAGGCCGGCCTGGTATTTGGATTTCTATGGCTGCTGATCGCAGCCATTACGCTTTGGAAGCAGAACTCGGTCACTGCGGCCTGCGCGCCGTAGCGGCGCGCTGGCCCGAGCGACATGGACCGAATGGGCCGGCCTCGCGCGCAAACTGTGTTCGTTCAAGCTGGCTGAAATCAGACGCTGGGCAGATTCGCTGCTGATCGTTCCGCCCTTGGCGCAAGAAGGGCTGAGCGTTGATGAGGCAACGAAACGTTCAGCCAAACTGATCGAGCCGTTGCGCCGCAGGCTGGCTTATCCTTTTTTCAGGCGGTTGCTGGCCTTCGCTCTCGTGTTGAACGCGTGGCAGGTGATGTTGGTGATTTGGGGCGTCACGCTGGATGGCGGGAGGAGAGGATTGACCGACGTGATCATCTTCTGGCTTCCCTCGATGCTGGCCCACTGCATTATTGCGTTCGGTCTCAGCCTGAAAAGCTCTATCGAACAGGCGGTGCTTTATGGCGCCGCGCGACAAGCCCTGGGCGAAGGCGTCGCGGAGACAGACGGGCCGCCTTATCGCCAGGACGTGGAAGCCAGGTCGCGCGGCTTGTGGCTCTCTTTCAAGACATATGCGCCGACCTGCGCGTTATTGCTGCTGATGGGCGCCGTGCAGTTCCAGAAATTTCCCTTGATGAGCGCTGCAATCAATTCAGTCGAAATCCACACCGTCAAAGCGCTGCAAGCAACCGGCGTCCCGCTCCCATTTTGGTCGCTGGCAGGCGCTCCGCCCACAGGCTTTCGACGCTGGCTGCGCAGAGCCACGCTCCCGTTTGGGCGGCACAGATTCCAACCTTACGGCCCAGACACCATTCAATCCTATGCGATTACGAAATTCCTGCTCGAAAAGGGAGTGGACGTCAATACCCGGCTCGTTTTGGATAGAGGCTGGACGCCGTCGGGGATGGGCGAGGTCTCCATGACGCCTTTGCATGTCGCGCTGACGTATGCGCACGTAGAAACGGCGCGGCTCATGATCGAGCACGGAGCTGACGTACACGCGCAGGATTCCATCGGACGCAGCCCATTGACCGTGGCCATCATGCATCGTCCAAAAGCCATCGAGCTGTTGCTGGCTTCCGGCGTAGACATCAATGAACAGACCCGCTTCGGCCCGGCGTTGCTGGCGGCGGCGCGTTATCAATGGCTTTATCCGGGAAGCGTTCCTTCATCGATGGCGCCCGGTAGCAGGTTGCTGTCGGTGGCGCGTTATCAAGGGCTTTATCCGGGGGCAATCAATGAGGGCGAGAACGCCGTCAAAATCCTGCTGGAAAAAGGCGCTGATCCGAATACGCGCGATAGCGACGGCCGCAACGCTTTAATGGTCATGTCTATGAAGTATTTGTCTGTCGGCCAGAGGTACAGGTTTCGTCCCAGGTCGAGACCGGAAGTAGACCTACGCGCCGCCGCCTTGAAATTTATCGGCGAAGCCTTATTGCAGTCCGGATGCGACATCAACGCCACAGACAACAATGGCAGCACGCCGCTGATGTACGCCGTGCGCTATCAGCAGCCTGCCGCCGTCCGGCTCCTGCTTGAACGCGGCGCCAATGTCAATGCGCGGGATAAAGACGGAATGACCGCGCTGGACCTGGCAAAGCAGATTGCCAATCAAGAGATCATCGGGCTGCTTCAGCGCGCCGGAGCTCTGTCGGGAGCGCCTAAAAAGCCAGGCGTCAGCCCCGTAAAACCGGCAGAATGAACGTGTCCTTGCGGCAATTCGGAGGAACTATGCAGACACTTTGGCAAAACCTGCGCTACGTCGCGCGAATGTTGTTGAAGAATCCCGGCTTCACGTTAGTTGCCGCCCTTACGCTATTGTGGCCGGCGGCGACGGCGATTTCGCAATCCGCCACGCCGTCCGCGACGGACAAATATGCGGACAAGCTGCGCCTCTTTGAAGAATTCACGCGCCGCCAGATGGAAAAGGACAAGACGCCCGGCATTACCATCGGCTTCTACAAAGATGATTACACCTGGGTCAAAGGCTTCGGCTATGCCGATCTGGAGAATAAAGTCCCGGCCACTGCGAACTCGGCCTATCGCCTGGCTTCGACCACCAAGACTTTTACCGGCGTCGCCATCTTGCAGCTTGTCGAGAAAGGGAAGATGAAGCTGGACGCGGAGATTCAAACCTATCTTCCTTACTACCCCAAGCAAAAGTGGCCCGTGACTGTGCGACAACTCCTGACGCATTTGGGTGGCGGGCAGGAAGGCTCAGGCCTCGGCCCGGAATACGTCACGCCGCGCCAGGTGGTGGAACGAATCGCAAAATATCCGATCCAAACCGAGCCGGGCACGAAGTTCATATACACGACCAGCGGCTACAACCTGCTCGGCGCGGCCATCGAAGAGGTGACCGGACAAAGCTTCGGCGATTACATGCGCGAAAACATCTGGCAGCCGCTCGGCATGAGTGACACGCGGATGAACAGCGAGCGTGAATTGATTGCGAACCGTGTGCGCGGCTACATGGTGGAGAACGGGCAAGTCAAAAACATTCCTTTCATCGACGTCAGTTCGCGCTTCGGCGGTGGCGGCGCCATCGGCTCCGTGCCCGATTTGCTGAAATGGGGGCGCGGCGTGGATGCGGGCAAGATACTCGCAAAAGAATCCGTCGAGTTGATGTACACACCGGTCGCTACTACGGGCGGTCGGTGGATAGGAATCAGCGACGGCGAATGGTACTACACGCTGGGCTGGTTACAATTCCCGATCAACGGGCAATGCGCGCTATGGAACGACGGCGGGCAAATCGGAACCAACACCGCGCTGCTGCGCATTCCGTCAAAGAACCTGGTCATCGCCTTTGCCAGCAACCAGCAAGAGGTCAACCGGATGGCCTACCTCAGACGACTTTACGAACTGATCACCGACGAGCCGTTCGCCGGTCCGCTTCAACCCAGGCTCGTTTACGCCAAAGACCGAACCGCCGAACCATTGCGCGAGGCGTTGCGGACCACGTTCAACTACGGCGCAATGTATTACGAGCGCGCCGGCCGCCCTTTCGCCGCCGACGCGCAGGAGTTGGCGGCGGCCTTCGCTTACTTCAATCAGTCCGTCGCCGCAGGCTCGATGCAGGCCGTCAACGATGGGCGTCACCCGGTGGCGCAGAACGCCTTTATCAAACTAGGTTCATGGATGGCGGCCAAACTGCGCGAAAAACACGGCGCCGCGCGGGCCGGCAGGTACCACGCGATGGGCGAGATCGCGTTTTTCGCCGATTATGTCGGGCTCTGCCGGGCGGATGCGAAATGGCCGCGCGAACAGCGCTTCAGTGAAGCCGTCGAAAAACTGCTCCTGAAATGGGACGAGGATTGGACGCGCGTCTGGAACGATGAAGCGCGGCGGTTCGCCATCACAGCCGAAACGGATTTCGACGCCCTCGGCGAAAAGTTGAAGCGGGCTTTTGCGAACGCCGAAGTCTATCCGAACTTTATTGACGCGTTGCTCAGCGTCCAGATTGACGCGTTTCTCAGCTTCCAGGAACGGCCCCAGTCATTCAAGGCCTCGAAGCTGGCCCTTGACCTTTACCCTCAACACCCGCGTACCAACGCCGTCTGGGGCGCGACGCTTGCGCTGGCCGACACTAGCGAGGAGCGGCGCGAGATGTTCAAAAAGGCGGTCGGCCCCATCGAGTCGCCGCTGGAGTACTTCAAAAAGTCACTGGCCCTCAACCCCAGCGGACTTGCCAGCGCTGGATTGCTGAATCGGGCGGCGCGCGAATTGGCAAGTCAGAAAAGGATTGATGACGCGCTGGCCCTGCTCAAAGTCGCCGTAGAATTGCATCCGAAAAGCGCCCCGCTTTATGACGCGTTGGGCGACGTTTACCAGCAAAAAGGACAGAAAGAATTGGCGCGGCAGGCTTATGAAAAGGCGGTCGAGGCCGACCCGAATTTTGAGCACGCCAAAGAGATGTTGAAGAAGCTGACGCCTTGAGAATTGACCTACTTTTCAATATTTGCTGTGAATCACTCGCGCCGGAGCGCAATCATCGGATCAACCTTCGTCGCCCGCCGCGCCGGAACGTAACAAGCCAGCAATGCGACCAGCGCCAGCAGCGTCGAAACGCCGACGAACGTCAGCGGGTCGGTGGCGCTGACGTTGAAGAGGAGGCTCGACAGGACGCGCGTGAGGGCCAATGCGCCGGCAATCCCGACGCCGACGCCGATCAACACGAACTTCATCCCTTGCCCTATCACCAAACCGAGCACGCTGCGACCCTGCGCGCCTAGCGCCATGCGAATCCCGATCTCGCGCATGCGCTGCGCCACCGAGTAAGCGATAACGCCGTAAATTCCGATGGCCGACAAAAGCAGCGCGACGGCCGCGAAGACGCCCAGCAACAAAGCGCCGAAGCGGGACTCGCCCGCCATGCTCGACATGATCTGGTCCATCGAGCGGATGTTGGCTATCGGTTGATCTCTGTCCACTTCGCGCACCGCCTCGCGCACGGACGCGGTCAACGCCAGCGGTTCGCCGGTCGCGCGCACGACGACGGCGGCGACTCCCGCGCGAATTGACGGCAGATACATCGTCGGGAACGCGCCGAGATTGAGCGCAAACTGTGTCGTGTCGCCCGCCACGCCGACGATCTCGCAAGTCCACGGCTCGCCCATGTCGACGATCAATCGCTTGCCGAGCGGCTCGACGTCGGTGAAGTAGGCGCGAGCGAAGGCCTCGTTGATGATTACGGTCTTCGCCTTCTCTTCTTTTGTTTCCGGTTCGGTGAAGTGGCGGCCTTTGATGAGCGGGATTTTCATCGCGCGCAGGTAATCATGACTGACCATCGGATTGAAGGCCGTGACCTTCCTGTTAGGGTCGGGAAAAGGCCTGCCTTCGATGGTGAAGTAAGTATCGCCCCCGCCCAGCGTCGGAATCCAGGTCGACGTTCCGACCGCCTGCACGCCAGGCAGCGATTCAATTCGCTTCAGCGCCTGCTCGAAGAAAGCCTGTCTCTGTTGAGGCTCCGCGTATTTCGATTGCGGCAGGAAGAGGCGCATCGTGAGCAGGTTGCGCGGGTCGAAGCCGGGGTCAATCTCTTGCAGACGGCGAAAACTTTTGATCAGCAATCCGGCGCCGACCAACAGCACGAGAGCCATCGCCACTTCGATGACGATCAGCGCATTGCGCGCGCGCCCACTGCGAGAGCCGGAGCCGCCGCCTTTGCCGCCCTCTTTGAGCGTTTCGTTGAGATCGGGCCGGGAGGCTTGCAGCGCCGGCGCGAGGCCGAAGACCACGCCGGTCAACAACGAGACCAGCAGAGTGAATCCGAGCACGCGGTTATCCAGCGCGATCTCGCCCACCCTGGGAATGCTGTCTTGCGCCAAAGCCTTCAATAGATCGGAACCCCACCAGGCCAGCAGCAAACCAATTGTTCCGGCGATCACTGAAAGGAGCGCGCTTTCGGTCAGCATCTGCCGGATCAATCGCATGCGGTTGGCGCCGAGCGCGTGACGAAGCGCCACTTCTTTCTGTCTCCGGGAGGCTTGCGCCAGCGTCAGGTTCGCCACGTTGGCGCAGGCTATCAAAAGCACAAAGCCGACCGCGCCGAGCAGGACGTAGAGCGGCCTCCGAGTCTGGCCCACCAAATACTCGCGCATCGGAACGAGCCGCAACCGCCAATCTTTGTTCGATTCGGGATAGAGTTTCTCCAAGCCGGCGGCGACGGAGTCAATCTCGGCCTGCGCCTGTTGCAGAGTCACGCCTTGCTTCAACCGCCCGATGGCCCGAAGGAAATGGAAGCGGCGGACCTTCATTTCGGGATGCTCAAAAGTAAGCGGCGTCCATATCTCGGCCTCCTGCAACACCCGTGTCGCGTCCGGCGCGACGCCCACCACAGTGTGGCTGCGACCGTCGAGTTGGATCGTCTTGCCGATGATTTGCGGGTCGCCTCCGAAACGCCTCTGCCACAGCCCCTGGCCGATGATCGCCACCTGCGCGGGGCTTGACCGTTCTTCCTCCGGCAAAAACGCGCGGCCTTGAACCAGCCTGACGCCCAGAGCCTGGAAGAAATTTGCCGTCACCGAATTGCCGATAACGCGCTCAGGCTCGCCGGCGCCAGTCAGGTTGAACGAGTTGAACATCATCGCCGCCAACTCTTCAAAGCTTCGGTTCTGGGCGCGGTAATCGAGGAAATCGGGCGGCGATGTCGAAGCACGATTGCCCCCGCTGAACTCGCCCCACGTCCAAACCAGCCGCTCAGGCTCCGCGAACGGCAGCGGGCGTAAAAGCACGGCGTTGACCAGGCTGAAAATCGCCGTGTTCGCGCCGATCCCCAAGCTGAGCGTGAGAACGGCGATCAAAGTGAAGACGGGTTGCTTCAACAAAATTCGCGCGCCGTAGCGCAGGTCTTGCCAAAGTGTTTGCATAATTCCCTCAAGAAAAAGATGTCAGATGTCAGATGTCAGATGCTAGTGAAGAGGACTCTCGCATCACTCAACTTTCATCTGACATCTGACATCTGACATCTATTCGCATCTGAGCGCGATCATCGGATCAACCTTCGTCGCCCGTCGCGCCGGTATCCAGCAAGCCAAGAGCGACACTCCCATCAGCAACAGGGCGACCCCGCCGAACGTCAGCGGATCGGCCGGCTTCACTTCATAGAGCAGGCTTTCGAGGTAGCGTGTCAGCGCGAACGCGCCGCTCAAACCGATTCCTATGCCGACGCCTGCCAGCCCCATTCCCTGGCCGATGACCAGACGGAAGACAGCGCCCGGGAGCGCGCCCAGCGCCAGCCGAACGCCCATCTCATGCGTCCGCTGCCGCACTGCATTGGCCAGAACGCCGTAGATGCCCACGGCGGCCAACAACAGCGCCACCACAGCGAACAGCCCCAACAGGATCAGATTGAAGCGTGGTTGGGCGACTGTCTCGCCCAGCGACTGCTCAGCAGTGCTTACGCCAAAGACCGGCGCGGCGTTGTCCAGCGCCTGAGCCTCGCGGCGCACGGCGGCCGCCAACGCCAGGGGTTCGGCAGCCGTGCGAACGACCAGGCTCATTGTTCTGGCGGTCCCCGTGCCTTGCGCGTGCGAATAGTAAGCTTCCGGCTGAGCTTCTTCATTCAACTGGTGGAGCGACACATCGCGGACGACGCCGACGATCTCGGCCAAGGGCTCTTTTTGTGGCGGGCCCAAGAGTCGAATGCGTTTGCCCAGAGGGCTTTCATTGGGCCAGAAGCTGCGCGCCATCGTCTCGTTGATAACCACGACCGGGGGCGCATTCGCGTCATCGGACGGCTGCAAGGCGCGCCCCTGCCGCAATGCGATGCCCATAGTTTTGAAGTAATCCGGCGTCACCTGCCAGAAGTAGAAATGCCCGTAGGCGTTGCGGTCAGGCGGTATTGATTGATCAACGACGCCGTTGTTGTCGGGCCGCCCTTCGATCTGAAAGATCGTGTCGCCGTACCAGCCAGTCAGCGGCAGCCCGCTTGTCGCGGCGGCCGAGACGACGCCTGGCAATGCTCGCATACGCTCCAGAAGGCGATCGTAAAATGCGATCACACGCGGATTGTCCCGATAACGCGACGCCGGCAAGTCGATATTGACCGTCAACAGGTTTTTTACGTTGAAGCCCGGATCGATGCGCAGCAGCCGGTCGAAGCTGCGCAGCAACAATCCCGCCGCGATAACCAGCATTACGGCCAGCGCCACTTCCGATACGACCAAAGCGCGCTGAATGCGGGCGCTTCCGGCGCTGACTACCAATCCGCGCCCTTCCTCGCGCAGCGCCCGGTTTAAATCAAGCCGTGAGACCTGCGCCGCCGGCGCCATGCCGAACAGTATCGCCGCCGCCAGAGAAACGCCCAGCGTGAAGAGCAGCGCGGCGCCATTCAGCGAGATTTGGCTGAGGCGCGGAACGCTGATCAGGTTTGTTTTCGCAATCAACTCTACGCCCCACGCCGCCAGCGTAACGCCGACCGCCCCGCCTGACAGCGCGATCAGCGCGCTCTCGGTCAGCAATTGCCGTATCAACCGCCCGCGTCCAGCGCCGAGCGCCGCTCGCAAGGCAATCTCTTTCCGCCGTCCGGCGGCGCGCGCCAGCAAAAGGCTGGAGACGTTGGCGCAGGCGATGAGCAAGACCAGACCTACTGCGCCGACCAATACCCACAAGGCTTTTTTCACTGCCCCGACCAGGTCGTCGTGGAGCGGCAGGACACGGATGTTGTAGCCCGGATCGTTGATCGCCCCCTGCGGATGATCTTGCCGCAACTGCGCGAACACAGAGCTGACCTCGGCGAACGCCTGTTCCGGTCGAGCGCCCGGCTTCAGGCGGGCAATCGGTCGCAGGTAGTAGCTGCCCCAGTTCAGATTCGCCGTGTCAATTCGCGCAGACTGCCAGATTTGAGCGAACTGCGGAACCGAGAAGTCTTCAGGCAAGCGGAAATCCGGTGGCATTACCCCGATGACAGTGACCGGATTGTCATTCAGCCGGACAGTCCGGCCAAGAATGTTCGCGTCCCCGCCATACCGCCGCTGCCACATCTCATAACCCAAGACCGCCACCCGCTGGCTACCTGGCGCTTCGTCTTCCCGGCGAAAAGTCCTGCCTAGAGCGGGCTGAACGCCCAGCGATTCAAAGACGCCCTCCGTCACAAATGTGACCGCGACGCGCTGCGTCTCGTTCTGCTCGGTCAGGTTTGCGCTCCTGAACGCGTAGCCGCCGATTTGCTGAAAAGACTGATTCCCGGCCCGAAGCCGCGTGAGTTGCGCCTCCGAAAACCCGAGATGAGCGAACCCGGACGCGGGAGCCGCCTGCCAGACCCTGACAATGGGGTTCGGATCGGGATAAGGCAGCGGTTTGAGCAACACGCCGTAAAGCACGCTGAAGATCGCCGAGTTCGCGCCGATGCCCAGGCTGAGCGTGACGACGGCGATCAACGTGAAGCCTGGATTCTTGAATAACATTCGCGCGCCGTAGCGCAGGTCTTGCCAAAGCGTTTGCATACTTCCTCACCAGAGATTCATCCACCAAGTCACACGAAGAAGCACGAAGATTCTTTCTCCTCTTCGTGAGCCTTCGTTTGGCTTCGTGCAAGTTGTCATTCCACTCGCAGCGCGACCATCGGATTGACGGCAATCAGGGCGCCGCCGGGGTTCCTCATCAACATTCGCGCGCCGTAGCGCAGGTCTTGCCATAAGGTTTGCATCATTCCTCTTTGTCACTCATTTGCGCCTTAGCGCGATCATCGGGTCTACTCACGTCGCTCGTTGCGCTTGCACCAATGATTGAGCCACTACCGCTTTCTGATCTGTTCCGCAGCCATCTTTTTCGCCACCTCCAGCGCTTCACTGGCGGGAACCTTGATGTCGGGTTCGACTCCGGTTCCTTCCCAGTTGGTTTTGGTGATGGGGTTGATCGCGCGCGCATCCGGGACGCCGATCATGAAGTGATCGTCAATGCGATGGCCGGAAACCGGATGTGCGCCTCCCCCGGTTGTCTCGCCAATAATCGTCGCCCGTTTCAGGTTCTTGAGGTTATAGGTAAACTCTTCCGCGCCCGAAAATGTCCGCTTGGAAGTCAGCACGAAAACCGGCTGCTTGGCGAGTCGCGGGCCTGGCACATCCTTGGTCCAAAACTCGGTGGTCTTGTCCTCTTTGCGATTATACAAGTCGTTCAAGTGCGTCCGCTCAGTGAAGAGAAATGAGCAGACGTAGGCAACCATTTCGGGACTGCCGCCCCCGTTATTGCGCAGGTCAATGATCAAGGCGTCCACATAGGCGAGAAAGCCCATTGCGGCGGCGACGGTCGGGCCGCATATCTCCGGATCCGCGAAGCCGTTGAATTTCAAATAGCCGATGTTTGAGGGCAGCCACTCCAGCTTTTCAAAGGCGCAGTTGCTGCGCTGCATCTGGGCGCGCCTTCGCGCCTGGTCCTCAGGGTCCGGCGTGGGATTCGCGCCAGGCTCCCTTTTCGGCAACATCTGCGCTGAGAAGTTCACGCCCAGATGCTTATCGTGGCTGACTGCCCGCAGGTCTTCGGTGAGTTTGGCCGCAAAGTCCTCGGCGTCGGTGATAGCGTCGTAGGCGCCGCTTTTCAGCCGCGCTTGCACAGCCTCGGCCATCTTCTTCGCGGTTTCCGGAAACACGTAAAATTCGTTGAGTTTCGCCACGGCTCCGTCAATCACGCTCGCGCGAGTGGCATTGTCTATCTTCATAGTCATGTCCGCCGCAGTCATGCCGGGCGGGATCGCGCGCAGCCTGAAGCCGACGACCACAGCCGGATCAGCATCCTTGACCTCGATCTTCCCCACCGCGTTGGTTGGGCCGGCCTTCTCTTTGACTTGGAATTCAATGCGCAGCCGGTCGCTCTGGGCGATCCTGACCAATTCGAATCCGCCAGTTTGGTTGCGGAAGTTGAGTTCATAATCCACCGACTTCGCCGGCTCATATTTCGTGATGTAAGCTTCGAGCCGGCCCCGGTCGCCGCTATTGAAGGCATCGAGCCAGGCTTGCAATGTGCGGCCAGCAGGCGTGTCGGGAATCGCGGGTGTCTGAGCCGCTAGAGAGAATGTCAAGCAGAGCAGCGCCACGAATAAAGTTGCGAGTGAAGCTTTGAGCATATGTTTCATATTGATTACCTCAAGGGTGTTATATCGTTCCATTGATAGTTTGGATAACAACTACCCATACCGTGAATATTTCATCTATCAACCTGAATCCGCTTGTGGGCTGCGAGGCGCTGTTGCGCCGAACACTTTTGGATATTCACTCACATCTGAGCGCGACCATCGGGTCCACCTTCGCCGCTCGCCGAGCCGGAACATAACAAGCCAGCAACGCGACCAACGCCAGCAGCAGCGAAACGCCGATGAACGTCAGCGGGTCGGTCGCCGTCACCTTGTACAACAGCCCCGCCAACGCCCGCGTCAGCGCGTAGGCTCCGGCCAGTCCCACTCCGACGCCGAGCAAGACCAGCGAAAGCCCGCGCCGCAATACCAGTTTGAGAATGTCCGTCGGGAGCGCTCCCAAAGCCATTCGTACGCCGATCTCGTGTGTGCGCTGCGCCACGGCGTAGGCCATCACGGCGTATGTCCCGACCGCCGCCATCGCCAGCGCCATCACTGCGAAGGCGGCCAGCATCCACATCATCAACTCTTTCGGCGAGCGGCGTTCGTAAACGAACTGCTCCATACCCTTGATTTCCGAAAGCGGCAATCGCGGATCGATTGCGGCCAGACTCTCGCGAACGGCGGGCGCGATCCGCATGTGAGCGCCAGGCGCCCGAATAACCAGAGTCATTCGGGACGAAGGAGATTGCGCAAACGGAAAATAGACGCCCGGTTCCTCCAGGCCATCCAGGTCTTCGTTCATCACGTCGGCGACAACGCCAATAATCTCCAATGGAGCCGCCTTCGCATCGCCGAACCTCAACCGCCGGCCAACCGCGTCCGAGCCTTTCAAATACCGCGCGGCGAAAGCTTCGTTCACCAGGACGACGCGCTGCGCTTGCGTATCGTCCCGCGCGTTGAAGAGCCGGCCTTTGCGCAAATCTGTGCCGATGGCGGCGAAATATCCCGGCGTGGCGATGCGAACTTCAGTTGATGGCTCTTTGCCCTTCTCGAAGGCGGGTTGGCCCACGATCTGAAAAAAGCTCCCGTTGTGGCGGCCAATCATCGGCAACATGTCGACCCCGCCCGCGACGGTCACGCCGGGCAAAGTCTCGACACGTTGTATCAACTGCTGGAAGAAAGCCCGGCGGCGCTGCCCATCGGGATATTTATCGCGCGGCAATTCCAGATTCATCGTCCCTACGTGATCCGGCTTGATGCCCAGATCGGCGCGCAGAATCTCGATAAAGCTGCGCGTGAAAACCCCCGCGCTAATTACCAGGATCGTCGCGATGGCAAGCTGCGACACAACCAATCCGCTGCGTAATAAACCGCGGCCGCTCTTGCCCGGCGCGCTCTTGTCTCCACCCCCTTTCAACGTTTCGTTGAGATTGGTCTTCGTCGCCTGCCAGGCTGGCGCCAGGCCAAACAGGACGCCGGTCAGTATCGAAATCGAGGCGGCAAAGACGAGCGCGGCGTAACTCAATCCCGTCCGGTTAAATCCCGGAATATACTTCGCCATGCCCTCGGGAATTACTTTGAAGAACGATTCGACGCCCCAGGCGGCCATCAGGCAACCGATCGCGCCGCCGACGAGCGCCAGCATCACGCTTTCGGTCAGCAATTGTCGCATCACGCGCCAGCGCGTCGCTCCCATCGCCAATCGCACCGCCATCTCTTTCCGCCGCGTGGCCGCGCGCGCCAGCAATAGATTGGCGACGTTGGAACAGGCGATGAGCAGAACGAAGATCGCGGCGCCGATCAACGCCGGCATGGCGACCCTGGCGCCGCGAGTGAAATACTTATTCAAGTCTTCGACGTAGGCGATGTGCCCCCCCTCTTGATCCGGAAACTGCCGCTCAATGCGCCCGGAGAAGGCGCCCAACTCGTCATTGGCTTGCGCAATGGTCACGCCGGGTTTGAGCAACGCAATCGCGCTCAGGTAATGGTTGACGTGGTCCTGCTTCATCTGCGGCTCGATGACGAAGGGCGTCCACATCTCGCCCCCGCCGTAGGGGAACTCGAAACCTTTGGGCATCACGCCGATCACTTCGAACGGTTTGTCATCGAGCATAATCTGTTTGCCGACGATCTTCGGATCGCCGCCGAAGCGCGTTTGCCAGAAGGCGTGTCTGAGCACGACGACCTGCGCGTTCCCTTCCTCGTCCTCGCCACGCCGGAAAGTCAGCCCCAATTGCGGCTGCGCGCCGAGCGCGTCGAAGAAGGCAGCCGAGACTCCATAGCTCGTGTAACGTTCAGGCGGCCCGTCGCCGGTCAAGATGTAATCGCGACCGCGCATGACGACCACTTCCTGTAACGTCTGTGATTGCTCGCGCAACGCGATCACGTTGCCCGGCGACACCGAAGCGCGCGTGATCCCCGCTTCCTGCTTGCGCTCGAAGAGCATCATCAATCGTTCCTGGTTCGAAAACGAAAAAGGCCGCAACATAGTCGCGTCCGCGGCGCTGAAGATCGTCGTGACGGCGCCTATGCCCAGCGCGATGGCGAGCGCGGCGATCAAAGTGAAGCCGGGTTTCTTCAACAATATTCGCACGCCGTAGCGCAGATCTTGCCAAAGTGTTTGCATAATTCCCCCAAGAGGTAGATGTCAGATGTCAGATGTCAGTTGAAAGTTGAAAGTTGAGTGATGCGAGAGACCTCTTCACTGACATCTGACATCTGACATCTGACATCTACTCGCATCTGAGCGCGATCATCGGATCGACCTTCGTCGCGCGCCGCGCCGGAATGTAACAAGCCAGCTCGGCGAACTCCGGCCCGGAAGCGCGCAATTGATCCGAGACGCCGATCTTCGGCAGGTTCTGCCGAACGAGATAGAGCCGCGTGTGATCGCGATAAGGGAACGGGTTGAGTATGACCACGTTGACGACGCTGAAAATAGCGGCGCTGGCCCCGATGCCTAATGCAAGCGTGATTGCGGCGATCAAAGTGAAGCCGGGCTTCTTCCACAACTTCCGCGCGCCGTAACGCAAGTCTTTCCAGAGAGCGTTCATGGTTTTCTCCCTTCAGAGTTGGTCCCGCGAGCGATTCCGAGTCAGTACCGCGAGCGGTAGCGAGCGCGCCTCCATTTGGATTCATGCTCGCTACCGCTCATGGTACTGATGATTATCCAGATTGACTATCCAAGCGGCGTGCCATCAAGGATGAAATCCTAAATGCTGAAATGATGCGATTTAATATCAGGCCGATGGCTAATGGCGCGTGTGAGGTGTCCGATTCTGGGATCGCTTTTTCCCAAAATCAGAAGAATTATTGCGCCTGCAAACAAGCCAGTCTTATACTCGGCGCTGTTCAATCTTTAACCGGCCGTTTGCCAACAGCTCACAACCGGTAGAGTGTCTAAAACCAATAAAGGAGAAGACCATGACAATTCGCAGTCGGTTAGCCCTGCTCAGTTTTGTGTTGATCGCGGGCATCGGCGTCGCCCTTGCCCACTCCCAAAACCCGGAGACCTCTCAGACCAAAGATCCCGCCCCCGACATCACAGGCGCGTGGACCGGGACGTGGGGCGTTTACAATCCGGCGCAAGGCACAACCCCACCCAAAGACCTCTGCAAGAAACTCGACGCCAAGGTCGAGCGTAAAGACAATGTCTGGGAGGCCGTATTTGAAGGCGATTGCGGACGCCCCTACAAATACACGATCAAGATGGAAGGCCGCCAGGTCGGCAAGGTCGTGATGTTCAAAGGGACTGTAGACCTTGGTAAAAATGATGGGGGCGTCTTCGATTGGATCGGACGCGCCAACGACAAAGAGTTCATCGGCTTCTTCACCAGCGCGTTTTACACCGGGACGTTCAACCTCTCCCGGCCGAAATAAGACTGAGAATACCACTCGCTCGATCGAGCCGGCCCCCAAAGAATACGCCGCAAAAGAATGAAGTCAGTAGAGCTACAATCTGGTTACGATCCGGTGGCGGAAGACTATGCCAGGGAATTCCATGACGAGATGAGCAAGAAGCCGTTTGATCGAAAAATGCTCGACTGGCTGGCGGAGAAAGTTAACGGGCTCGGAACGATTTGTGATCTTGGTTGCGGAGTTGGACAAGTCGCAGGCTATTTGCGCGGCCGCGGCGCAAGCGTCTGCGGGATCGATTTATCAACGGAGATGATCAAGCAGGCGCGACGCTTGAACCCGGACATCGCCTTCCAACAAGGGAATATGCTCGCGCTGACCGGCGTCGCCGAGGACTCGTTCGGAGGAATTGCGGCCTTCTATTCCATCATTCACATTCCGCGCCCATCTCTCGTTGACGCGATGCAGGAGATGAAACGAGTGTTGTGTCCGGGCGGAAGACTTCTGTTGACGTTTCACATCGGGCAAAAGGATGTACATCTCGCCGAATGGTGGAATAAACCGGTGTCGCTGGATTTCTATTTCTTTGAGACCGAAGAGATGAAAGGCTATCTGACGCAGGCCGGTTTTGAACTCGAGGAAGTGATCGAAAGAGATCCCTATCCTGAAGTCGAAGTACAAACTCGTCGCGCTTATGTCTTTGCAAGAAAACCTTGAAGCTGCTCCGAAAGGAGTCAAAACGTGAAGTGGAACTCCCTCATCGCCGCCTGTCTAGTAGCAAGCGCGCTCCTGTTCTCGCCCGCGGGCGCGTTAGCCGCAGTCGCTCCGAAGCTGAAGATCACCGAGAATCGCCGCTACCTGCAATACGAAAACGGCAAGCCATTCTTTTACCTAGGCGACACGGCCTGGGAGTTGTTCCATCGTTTGAATCGCGAAGAGGCCACGCAATACCTGACCAACCGCGCGCAGAAAGGCTTCACGGTGATTCAGGCCGTGGTTCTGGCGCAGCTCGGCGGGCTGACCGTTCCGAACCCGTATGGCGATTTGCCGTTGATCGGAGGCGACCCGGCCAAACCCAATGAAGCCTATTTCCGCCACGTTGACTTCATCGTCAACAAAGCGGAGGAACTCGGGATGTTCGTCGGGATGCTGCCGACCTGGGGCAGCCATTGGGCGCTGGGCAAAGCGGCGTTCAACCCAACCAACGCGCGACAGTACGGCCGCTTCCTCGGCGCGCGGTACAAAGATAAAGCCATCATCTGGATTCTCGGCGGCGACCGTTCAATCACCAACGACGAGGAGCGCGCGATCATTGACGCGATGGCCTCAGGCCTGACCGAAGGCGACGGCGGAGCGCATCTGAAAACATTCCACCCCGTCGGCCCCGGGCTTTCGTCCATCAAGCTGCACGACGCCCCCTGGCTCGACTTCAACATGTTCCAGTCTTCGCACGCGGCGCGCGATCACGACAACGGCTTGTACGTCGAACGCGATTACGCGCTGAAGCCCGCGAAGCCCACGCTCGACGGCGAACCGCGCTACGAGAGCATTCCCGTCGGCTTTTATAATCGTGGCGCGAGCGGTATGGAGCGGTTCGACGATTGCGACGCGCGCCAGGCGGCCTACTGGTCGCTGCTGGCCGGCGCCTGCGGCCACACATACGGCAACAACAACATCTGGCAGATGTATAAACCGGGAATCGGCGTGGAGGGCGACGCCGCGCGACGCGATCTCTTCGGCGGCCCGGGAAGCGTCATCGGAGCCAACATCCCCTGGTACGAAGCCCTCGATCACCCCGGCGCGTTCCAGATGCGCCACGTGCGCCGTCTGTTCGAATCGCTTCCCTTCACCAGGCTCACGCCCGATCAGCAAATCATTCTGAACGGTCCCACTACCGGCGGAGCGAAGGTCCGGGCCGCGCGCGCCAGCGACGGATCATTCGCCATCATCTATTCCCCGCGCGGCGAGAGTTTCACGCTGGATAAGAGTGTCATCAAGGCCGAACGACAGAATCAGTACTGGTACGACCCGCGCTACGGCGTCTCTTATCCGTTCAAGGAACAAGACAGTTGGGGCATCCAAACGTTCACGCCGCCGACAAGCGGGCGCGGGAATGATTGGGTTCTTGTATTGATGGATGCGGCGGCTAGATTCTCCTTGCCGGGAATTACTCAATAGCCAATCCCTGTTTTGAATCCTGTGCATAAATCGGGAGGCGCGCCCTGGGTACGCATCGCTTCCAGCGTGCAGTCTCGATTAGACGGCCCATTGCTTCCTAATGCGCCTTCCGGCGAGACTGCACGCTGGAAGCGATGCGTACCCAGGGCGCGCGCCACACAGTATTGATTGCAAATGGTTTTTATTTGCAAAGGCTTCAAATATTTCCCTTTCGCACACGCTTCGAGTTTTGAGCGCCTTTTGATGCGAATTACAATGTACACGAAAGATGGACATCAAAGCAGTCAGCCTCAAGTAGTCCCAGAAAGATGCAGTTGAAATGAAGGTCTACGCAATCGAACACGTGCAACTGGCGATGCCGCCGAACGGAGAGGAAGCGGCGCGGTCTTTCTATGCCGGCGTCCTGGGATTGACCGAGAAGCCCAAACCGCCCCGTCTCGCCGCGCGCGGCGGCGTATGGTTCGAGCAGGGAGATTTGAAGATTCATCTTGGCGTCGAGCCCGACTTCCGCCCGGCGAAGAAAGCGCATCCCGCTTTACTCGTAGAGGGGCTGGATGAACTCATCAGCCGATGCGTAGAGGCGGGCGCTTCTGTAGTTTGGGATGAACCGCTAGACGGGTTCCGCCGCGCCTACGTCAATGATCCGTTTGGCAACCGCATCGAATTTATGGAACGTGTGTAATATAACTATCACCACCGAAGCCGAATACGATCAGACTATCTCTGAAATCAAGCGCCCGCAGATGTTCACGCCACCGACCAGCTGGCGCGTGAATGATTGGGCGCCCGTGTTGATGGATGCGGCGGCGGGGGGCCGCGCCCCTGTTATTACCCAAATCTTTGTGCGTTGTGCGAACCTATTCTTCGTCGCGGGGCGACGGTTTGAACTTAGGCCGGCGTTTTAACGCGGTTGACGGGCTCTTCGTCGCGGAGCGACGGTTGAGCTTAGGCCGGCGTTTTAACGCCGGTTGAGAGGCGAATGATTATCCAGTCGCGGAGCGACGGTTGAGATTGTTGTGAGTTCGTCGTTACATTTAACCGTCCTTTCTTCGCCTCCTTCAACCGTCGCTCCGCGACTCGCGGATTTCTCTCACACGCGACACCGGCGTTAAAACGCCGGCCTAAGCTCAACCGTCGCTCCGCGACGAAGAAGCGACTCCCTTGGAACGCAAAAAATTTGGGTAATGACAAGCCCGCGCCCGGGACCACTTAGTAACATATCGTGAAGTGTTAAACGCCGAGTTTGGGAGATGGGACGCAGTCAATGGCTCAAACTCGGATCGAAAAATCAGGTGATATTTAAAGCCTATATGCAACACGGACATCTATTGGAACGAATCATAGCCAATTTCAATTCCCATTTTTTTATGAATGATTTTGTTTTCCTGAACCCCAAGTATTTCAGGGGCGGAAGCGAAAAGGAGTTATGTGACCTACTTTTGATCTTGAATGATGAATGTATTGTAGTTAGCGTGAAGGGTACTGACGGAAAATATAAATCGGACTCGAAGCTTCAGAATTGGCTCGTAAAGAAAACTTGGGAAGGAAGCAAACAGGCGAAGGGAGGGATTAATTGGCTCAAGAAGGTTTCATTCACAGGGCGTAACTTATGGAATGAAGACAGGAAATTTGAACCCAACAGCCTCAGAGCCATTTGCGGACTTACTTTGCTAGAATGCTCCCAACATCCGTTTAACCCAATCGGATATGAAATCAGGCAGCCGAAGTCAGACGTTCCGTTGCATCTTTTGTCCATTAACGATTTTCTCAACGTCGTTGTCTGGCTTGGGTCCATCCGGGACGTTTTCGATTACTTCTCGGAACGAGCAAACGTGAGCCATACTTTTACTGGAATAAATCAGGAGCGACCTCTTCTTGCCTATTACACTTTGCGCTCAAAAGATGTGAATGGGTTTTTAGAGGAAGACAAGGAAGAATTAAGCGCGATGCATCAGCTACATCTGATGGAAAACCTTGACCGCTATAAAGAACGAGATAGACTTGCCGGCTATGTCAACGCTATAGTCCGCGAACTTCATACCAGGAGCCCATCAATCGAAAGCTATATGCCACCGGAATTTATGGGTCATGTGGAACCGCTGGAAAAACGATCAGCATATTTGCAAATGGCGGCAATGCTTAATGCGCTGCCCATCTCCAACAAGGTTTATCTTGGACAAGAGATTGAGAGCCTGCTTAAAGATTTACGTCACTCAGGTCAAGCCGGCTGTTTTCCGTTCAAGCCACTTCTGCGTGAGTTCGTATTCCTGTTTGCGTTTTTTTCCAAACTGCCCAGAACCCAGCGCATACACAATCTTCACTCAATGTTACCCGCCGCTCTCTATCGCTACAACGTTACAGAGGGTCTCGGAGTTGCCTTTGATGCAGATAACTCTGATTCTGGCTTCGATTTGATGTGGGTTCGCGACCGCAATACTTTTGATGAAAACGACCGGAAACTTAGTGAATTTCTTTTCCCAGGTCCAGAGCAACAATTAGTAGCTGATCTATTCGGACAGACACGACCGTATCTACCAAAGTAGGAATGCCCTAGTCTGGATCACGTTGGCTGGAGAGAAAGGCGCGTAGTGTCAGGCCTGCGCAGATCTGGATCATCAATTCAAACGGATGCGATTCACTGAATCGAACTGCGAAGTGTCGGACAGGATCACCCGATCGCCGACGTTCAATCCTTCCAGGATTTCGACGTCTGTGACGGAACTACGGCCCAGCTTGACCTGCACGCGCACGGCCTCTCTGCCGCCCTCGACATACTTGAAGAGCGTGATCACGCTCTGTTCCTGGCCCTGTGCCGGGCGCTGAACATAGAGGACGTCTTTCAGCCGCTCGATCTCAATCGTGCCGTCAACACTCATGTCGGGGCGCGCGCCTTTGGGCAGTTCGCCGTCGAGCGCGACGTCTACGGGCAAGGTTCCCTGCGTGGGAGCGGGGGCGATGCGCATCACGTGTCCTTCGACGATTCCGAGGTTACGCATGTCGATCTCGACGCGCTGCCCGATGGCGATGTCTTTTGTCTGCGTTTCAGCGATCCGAATTTCGGCTTTCAGCTTCGACGGATCGGCCACGCGGGCGAGGTTGGCGCCGATGGCGACCTGCTGGCCGATTTGTACAGCGACATCCTGCACCACACCGCCGAGGCCGGCGCGGACTTTGAGCGCATCGAGTTGCTGGCGCCGAAGGTCGTAGAGCGCCTTGAACTGCCGCACCCGCGCTTCGTAAACAGCGATCTGGGCTTTGATCGAATCGGCGCCGATCTCCAGCCGCTCCTGCTCGATCTGCGCGCGCTCAGCCAATTCATCAGCCGTGCTTTTTGAGAGCTTATAAGTGCGCTCGGACCCCAGGCCCTCGTTAAACAATGAGGCGTCGGTTTCCGACATGATCTTCGCTCTGGTGTAATCGGCCCGCACGGTGGCGGCCTGAGCTTTCTGGTTGAGGTGTTGGCTGCGCAATTGCACGCGCTGATACGCAAGCTCGGCTTCGGCGGCGACGAGCTGCGTCTGCGCGTCGAGCGCGTCGCGTTCGAGTTCGGGGTTGCTCATCTCGATCAGCACAGTGTCCTCTTTGACGGCGTCGCCGGGCTTGACGTGGCGCTTCTCGATGCGCCCGTTGACGGTCGCGGGAATCCAGCGAATCTCTTCGGGCACGAGCGTGCCCATGCCATGCACATTGCGGATCATCTGGCCGCGTTTGACCTCGCCGGACACGACTGTGGCGCTCTCGACGCTGGGCGGGGCTGGTTGGAGTTTTGACAAGGCCGCCGTCGCGCCGCCGATGACGGCAAAAGTCAGTATCAAATAAAGGATGCGGCGAATGCGCTTGTTGCGTTTGACTTTTTCACTGCGTTGTATGTCCATAATCTCCTCCGACACTCAATTACCAACTTCCGTGCCAAACAAGACTGCAAGGCATTGAAAGGGGTTAGCGCAACGACAAGGAGATCGCTGTCCGCTACCGGGATTGACGTTTCTCAAAATCGGAATAGTTCGGTCGAGATCAAGGCGGGCGCTGAGAACCGCATACAGATTGACGTATTCAGCCGGTGACTACATACGCGCCTGCTACTGATCCGAATTCCGAAAAGTACACGCTGGCGCCCCCCGGCGCGGCGCTATCCTGCGCGTTCGGTCGTTCCAAGTCAGTGCCGCGAGCGGCAATGACTTGGAACCAGCCCGGCCGCCGATTCGTATCAAGTTCGATACAATTCACAAAGGAGATCACAATGGACAGACGAATGTTCCTTTTCTCTGGCGGCGTCCTGTTTCTGGCGCCAGCCCTGATGGCGGCGGATGATCTTACCGGCAAATGGTCCGGAAGCTTCGCCATTACATTCTCGGATGGGGATACAAAAGACTCCAAGGCCTTCATGGAATTAAAGCAGAAGGGGGCGGAGATCACGGGAACGGCCGGGGAGAGTCCCGATAGGCAGTGGGCGATTCAGAAAGGCAAAGTCGAAGGAAACAAGATCACTTTCGAAGTTCAGACCGACGAGCCGCTTGTAAAATTCGAGTTGACGCTGGTTGACGGACATTTGAAAGGCGAAGCGAAAGCGGAGCACGAAGGAAAATCAATGAAAGCGGCCGTTGATCTGCAACGCCAAAAAGAATGAGTTGGCTTTTCTCCGACGCTCCAGTGGCTATAGAAATCAAGAATCAGAACATTCATTTAGGAGGAAAAGCAATGTACAGACTCGGCAAACTTCTTCTTGTGGCGTTGTTCGTGACTGTGGCGATGGCCCAATCGCCGGAACCGCCGCTCTCAGACACTCGACTCACCGTCCACACTCTCTTACGCGAGGACCTCTTCGCCGGCTTTTTGAGCGACGACATGGAACGTTTAGCCAGGGGAGAAAAGAACCTTCAGACGCTATTCGAAAAACGCCCCGCCGAGAAATCCAGTCTGTTGGCCTGGAAAGCCGGCATAGCGACCTACCGCGCGGTGCGCGCCAACGAAGCCAACCGCGCCGATGAGTTTCAACGGAAATACCGGGAGGCGCTCGATCTCTTCTCTCAAGCCCGCGAGATCGGCTCGAACGACCCCGGGGTCGCCGCCGTTACCGGCGGCGTATACGCGGTCTTCGCCGACCGGCTGCCGAAGGAATATCGCAACGCGGCGTGGTCGCAGGCCTATGACGCCTATCAGGGGCTTTGGAAACAGCAAGGGGCCATCGTCGACAGGCTTCCCGTGCATATGCGAGGCGAACTTCTCGGCGGGCTGGCGGTGTCGGCCATGCGCACTGGCCGCGACGAAGAGGCGATGCGGCATCTCGACAAGATACTCGCCGTGCTCGCCGACACCCCTTACGGCCCTGTCGCTAAAAAATGGAAAGAGAATCCGAAGGCCGCCGCCGACACGAGCATCACCTGTCTGACCTGCCATGAACAGGGACGCCTGGCCGCGCGTCTAAACGCGCTCAACAACAACAAATGACATTACCTTGATACTCACGTCACGGAGGCGCCGACTCGGGAAGTTATACCGGTTTTCATGTGGATGAATAGGCGCCGCAGGGCGCCGCAGGACATAATGAGTTCTCTGTGTTCTGCGGCGCCCTGCGGCGCCTGACAGTCTTCATACATATGAAAACCGCTGTATCAACGATTGCGCCGATTGTCGTTTCGGGCTCCGGACAAAAAATGACTGCCTCATTTTTTGTCCGATATTCTCAATCGATCTTGTTAAGCAACCTGTGAGGCGTATAATCGCCGCGCCTGATCTCCTCGGAATCAGACAAGCCAAAACGCAGTAACAGCAGTTTTCAAGTCTCAGTTAGCCTCTGAGGTTTCGACCCGAATTTTCTCAGGCCAACTTCAAGGAGATGATATGGCCGAACAAAATGACACGATCGCGGTTATCAAAACAGGAAATAGCCGAAAAGAAGAGTCTGCGGCTGTAACAGCCAAGCCGCTCGTAGAATACGCCGTCCTCTGCGCCATTGTGTACGACGACCCGAATGCGCCCTATAGGCGCCAGGACACTGATTTTTTGCGCGAGAGGGGCTGGCGGCAGTGGGAAGATATTCCAGCCATCTCTCAACAGGAAGACTGGCGCTATGAGATTGCCGGGTTGAGTTACGAAATTTGGGAAAAGGACGATGCGGATCAGATCATTGTCGCGCTCGTGTTTCGAGGAACCGACGACGCTGCTGCCTGGTGGACTAATCTTCGATGGGTCACTCGCTACACGCCATTTGTCAGAGATCAATACATGCAAGTGCAAAGCCTGACGCCGCTGTTAGTCGATGAGATCCACAAACGTCATCGGGGCAAGTACATTCGAATTGTCACGACCGGACATTCATTGGGCGGTGGGTTGGCGCACCAAGCGGCCTACGTCTCGGTTCGCATTAAAGAGGTTTTCGCCTTCGATCCCTCGCCAGTCACCGGCTTTTATAGCGTCCCCGATCCTCGACGAAGCGCCAACGTCAAGGGAATCGTAGTGCAGCGCATCTACGAGCGCGGCGAGGTTCGCACCTCTTTCCGACGCGTCGCGCGATGGTTCAATCCACTTTCCTTGAAAGATCCGGAGATCATCGAGGTCCGGTTCAACCTCTCGCAAGGCTCCGCGGTAACACAACACAATATGCGAACGCTGGCCTACAAACTCAAGGAAAAAGCTGACGAACTCTAACGCCGCCCGGGCTCCAGGCCCAATCGCGTAAAAGAGGGCGACGTCATGTTGACAGCGCCAAGTGACATTTTCCGTTTATTGGTTATCATATGGCGTTACGCTTGAAATCTCATGAAGGATTAGTCATTGGCTCTTGCGCCTATGGAAGATAATTCGCCACGCTATGATGAGCGCCCCTGGGGCAATTTCACCGTCCTCGACGAGGGCGAGGGATACAAAGTCAAACGCATCGAGGTTCTGCCCGGCAAACGGCTAAGCTATCAGAAGCACGCGCGCCGCGCCGAGCACTGGTTCATCGTGCGGGGCGTGGCGAAAATCACTCTCGACGACAGAGAGATCATTCTCAACGCCGGCGAACACATAGACATACCGGTAGGCGCGGCGCACCGGATCGAGAATGCCGACGTGGAGAAGGTGATCTTTATCGAAGTGCAGCGCGGTGATTATCTGGGCGAGGATGACATCGTGCGGTTGCAGGATGATTTCGGGCGAATAGCTTGAGTGTGACAAACTTTAGTTTGTCCGTGGCGTGAATTGTGGATGGGCGGACAGATAAAAGTCTGTCCCACTCTGTTCCGTCATTTATCCATTGTCTTGGCCAGCGTCTCTTTTGCCATCTCTTTCGGCACTTTGATGACGGCCTGGATGCGGTTGCCTGCGTGCTTGATGTCCAGATTGTTGAGCATGATCATAGCCGCCGGGTCGTCACCCTTTTTGCGCTTCGCGGCAAACACCGCGATGTCGGCCAGATTGTGTAGGTTGCTGGCGTCGGTCTCGGTGCTGGTGAAGCCAATGACGGTCAACCGCGCCTCCTGGTCAATATCCAGAACCATGGTGATCGAGGTCAGTTTAGAGAGCGGGCCTAGCGCGCGGCTTTCACTGACCGCCGCCAGGATCGCCATCGCGGAATCGTCGATCTCCGGGATGCCAGAGGGAATGTGTACGCGGTAATCGGCGAGCGTGCCGTCGGGATTGATCGAGCCTTCAACGCCGACCGTGAATTTGCCGTCGGGAATACGCAGCTTGCCGTCCTTCTTCGCCTGGTAGAGCCTTTGAATCTGATCTTTGATCGGCGCCGTGTTGATCTTGCCGAAACTGCCGTAACCGCTGTCGGGCCTGGGCGTGGGTGTAGGTTTCGGTTCGGCGTTGGCCATCTCGGCATTCGCCTTCTCTTCGGCTCTTGCCTGCTCCTCGGCCTCGCGCTTTTTGCGTTCTTTCAAACGCTGGAGGCGCTCCTCTTCTTTTTTTATGTCATCAAGCGATCTGGTCTTTTGCGGATGGCGGAAGCCGAGGTAGCCGTCCGGGTATGGCAGCCGTTTGAATTTGATCAGGATCGCGGGGTTATACGGCTCCTCGACCCACTTGATCTCGCGGAACCCCATCGCCATGCCGACGATCGGAGCGATTCGAATCGCCAGCAGAATCGCCGCATGCGCGAGGACGGAAAAGAGGACCGCCATCATCAGGCCCTTTGCGCGCGAAGGATATTTGATCTGGGTAATCATTTGATTTTGATCCGCCACTGGCCTTCCATCTTATAAATCGTGGCCCGATTCAACTCCTCCTTGAACCGCGCCAGCATCGGGACGCGATCAGGCGCGACGGTCCATCTGGCGTAATTCGACAGATAGCGCTTCGCCTCGTTGTCGGCCCGCGTCGCCTCGGCCTGTTGCCCCGACGCCTCCAGAGCCTTTGCAAGCAGGAACTGCGCTTCCCCGTCGCGCGGGTCGGCCTGCGCGACGGCGCGCAGATGCTTGACGGCTTCAGCGAAGTTTCCGGCGCGCCATTGCGCATAGCCGGTGTTGAAGCGATAGAGCATGTCGTTCGGGCTGTTGGCCAGCGCGGTGCGAAAACGATTCAGAGCCTTCTCGTTCTCGCCCTTCGCCAGCAGGGCCGCGCCGGCGTTGTTCACCGCTTCGGCGCCGGGGGCCAACTCGATCAGCCTCTCGAAGGCGGACGACGCCTCGTTGACGTCTCCGGCCTTGTACGCGGCGAGGCCGAGATAGAAGAGGCTCTCGACGTAAATCGGGTCGTCCTTGCCCAGCCGCTTGAGCTGCTTCGCAGCCTCGGCGAAATCGGCCTGGCGGTAATACAGCAGGCCGAGTTCGTAGATCGCCTGGGGGAAGTAGCCGGCCCCGCCCGAATTATCGCACTCCTGAATGGCTCGGAGCAGGAAAGATTCGCGCAGCTTCAAGTCGCGCGTCTGAACGCCTTTGACGAAGCTCTCGTAGGCGGCCGGCGGGACCTGCTTCGCGCGACGAATCATCTGCTCCTTCGAGTAAGACGGCGCGAGATTGCGCTCGTAAACGATGTTCCAGGCCAATTGCCCTTGCCACTCCTGCAGGGCGGAGAGCGAGCCGCTGTAATTGAACGTCTTGGCGCCGACCAGCCGCCCCTCGCGCGTTTCGATCAGGCGCGCCGTAATCGAGATTGTGACGCTTTCTTTTGCCTCGCCGATGTCGAATTCGCCGACGAGCGCCAGGTTGGCCTGCGCGGCGCCCGCGACGCGGATCATGGCCGCGCGCGTCAACAGATCGCTCGGACTCAGACGCAATCTCTCGAAAGCCAGATTGCGTTTGTCAATATTGATGACGCTCATGCCGTGGGCGTCGAGCACGTCCCCGATCAGGATCGCGAAGCTGTCGCAGATCCAGTTATATTTGGCTATCTGCGAGCGGTTTTCGAACGGCATTACAACGACCGCGTCCAGCGGCCCCGCCGCCGGCGCGTTTGAAGACGGACTGATGAATGAGAACCCTTGGGCGAACGCGCCGGCAAATAAAAAAACTAATGCCCCGACCGCCACAGCCATTCGTTTCGCCAATCCGAAAATCGCAAATTGCAAAACAGTCGACCTCACAAAAAATCAACTACGAAGAAACGAAGAGTGCGAATGCGCAAAATCCTGAGAAAATCCTGTAAATTAAGCCTCGAAAGTCTAGCACAACGATTAAAAGCTGAACAAGCTGACGAAAGTGGCGCATTGCCCATCTCGTTTTGGTCGTGGCTGATGTACAATCCGTCCGTTCAAACTCGCAGCTTTGCTTCCAGGTTTGCAACGCCACAAATCCAAAACTCGCAGGTGAGATTTATGCTGGTTCGGAAGTCACTAGATGTTTTGCGCGCGATGTTTATCGGCTCGCTTCTATTCGCCTTGCCTTATGGCGCTTTTGCGCAGGATCAGAAACAACCTGCCGAGAAACCGCCGGCGAAGAAAAGCAAAGCCGGCGCCGATTCCTGCGACGGGGCCTTGGACATAGTCCCGGGCAAACCAGCGACCTTCACACGCAAACGCCGTCCATCCAAATCGGAGACTAAGTCCGAGGCCAAATCCGAGTCAAAGTCCGAGACCAAGCCCGACGCGAAACCCTGAAACAATGAAAATCGCGCCCTGGGTACGCATCGCTTCCAGCGTGCAGTCTCGGCGAAAGATGAATTTATAGGAACCAGACCCGTCGCCTCAGGTCTGGGGACGACTGATTCCGATCAATAGGTCTCTAGCCGAGACTGCACGCTGGAAGCGATGCGTACCCAGGGATTTTCCGGAGGAGCGTCAGTAGGGGCTTTTTTCTATAGAGCGATGTCGGTCCAGCCACGCCGTCACATCGGGCGGCGCCGACAATTCGCCGCGCAGCAATGCGAGGAGAAGGTCTTGACTTAGGACGGTGTTGAAAGAAGGTTGGTAAATTACGCTTGCTCTCTGTCTTTTCAGCTTTAGCATGAAAGGGACGTGGTAGTCTGCGCCCTTAGACATTACAGACTGCTCCTCTTTCGTCCATGATTGATTTTTCGGCCAAATTTCAGTTCTCCACCAATGATCCGACGAGACGAGCACGACCGTGTCATCCCACAACCCGGCCCGCTCCATTGAGCGGCGCAGGTCTCCGAACGTTCGGTCAACGAGTTCAAGGTTGTCGAAATAATTACAGCCGCCCTCAAAAGTGAAATCGTCTTTCCGCCGGTCGTACAGGCATGGGAAATGAGGCGCCGGGAAATGGATCAAGACGAGTGAAAGCGCGCTGTCCGTCGCCGCCGCCGCGCTTTCCTGAGCGATCCGTTTCAGGCCCTCGACGTAATCAAACTCCCACCTCTTATCGGATTGCATGGATTTAGGAAGGACCTGGCGAATCACTTGGGCGGCGGCGCCGACCATCCGAAAATGCTCGAGCATACTTCGGGAGACGCGTTGACCGCGCGTGTCCATTTCATTTGCGACCACGGCAAATGAACACCTGGTCAAATCTCCCCCGATCACCCGGCAGTAGGGGTGGTACCAACCGACGGCGGCGGCGGCGCCGCCGATCTCCCGCGTGCGGGAGAAGACATTCGGCTGTGTACTCCATCCCACCGGCTCGCCGGCGCCGTCAAATTTGATCATCAATCCGTCCAGCGCGGAAAACACTACGAAGAGAAACACCCAGCGCGCGATCGCCAGGAGGCGCTCTTGACGCCGGCTCCGGGCGAAAGCGTATGACGCCCAGAACAGGGCTGCGAGGAGCAATACGTCGAGCATCAGCCCCACAGAATTCCTCCACATAGAATACTCCGTGAGGCTGTACCCGTTGGGGTCCGGGGAGTAGAGCGCGGAACGCCAGGCCGCGAGGAAACACAGGTTGGAGAGCGACAAGGACGTGATCACGTCCTTAGTATGAACATAGTGAAACCGCTTCATTTCTTCTTCTTCAGCAAATAAATCCAGCGATGCGCGCCGGCCAACCGCCGGCAAAGGACGACGTCGAAGAGCCGCAGACAGACGCGCCTGAAAGCGTCGTTCGTCAAGTCTTTGAACAAATGGTCTCGCCCGCGCGCGAGGCGTTGAAACATGGGGTCATCGGGCGCCACGAACTCGACGATCAGTAAATCCGTCGTCAGATCTACGGCGAGACTCAGGATTTCATCCAGCGGGACGCGTTCGCAAACGAGCATGTGATGAATTACCGCCAGCATCAGCACGAGATCGAACGCTCCCTGCGCGCGGGTGAGGAAGGACGGGTTTTCCCCGTTGCGCCAACCGACGCTCGGGCTTGGGCGCGTCAGGTCTACAACGAGCGGCAAAATGTTCAGGCCTGAGGCTGTGGCCTCGCGCCACAGCTCGCCGAGAGTCGCCGGATCCTGGTCGATGGCGACCACGCCGGCGCCGCAGCGAGCGGCGATTTGGCTGAAATAGCCGGTGTTACACCCCACGTCCAGAACATTTCGCGGCTTGAACTCGCGGAGCGCATGCTCGACGAAAGCCTGCTTTTCCGCAAGATAATCCGGGGCGTGGCTTTTGTTGAATGAAACGTAATCAGTCCATTCGGATCTCCGACGGCTCGGCGGCTCGACCTTTTTGAGTTGGCGCCGCAGGCGCTTGAAAAGGAGATCGAGAACATAGCTCGCCTGCCCCGCGCCGCCGAGTCGCCGCTCGCGGTAGATTTTCGCCTGATCCTTGCTCGATTTAGAAGCTAACCACGTCGGAATAGAAACGAGTGTCAGAAAAGGCGGGCGCAGCCTCTGCATGATTCCGCACAGGCTGTACACTTCTTCCGGCTCGAGGCCGTCGCGGCTTGCGAGGAACAGTTGCTTTAATTCCAGCCCGAAATATTTATTCGCCAACAGCGGCAGCAGGAATGCGCGCGCGAATTGGGCGTAGGGCTTCCAGACGGGGTCGCGCGGATCACGCCGCTCGAAAGACAGTAGGTCGACGAAAACCGGCTCCGGGCCACGAAACAACACGTTGTAAGGAGTGGCGTCCTTCAGCCCGAAACCCTCGTTCAGTACGCTCTCGGCGAGATCGAGCGTTAAGCGACCGGCCCGGTATAACATCTCCGGCGCCCACTCGTAGGGGTAACTCGGGAAAGCGATCCGCTCGTGCTCAAAAACCGCCTCTGGGGCTTCATCCCTCCAGCTCTCGTGTTGAAGGTACTCGGAAAGTAGTTTAACGCTATCCGCGCCCGGAAGACCGGTACGCGCCAATTGACCCGCCGCGACAAACTGCTTCGCGACGGCCGAGGCGAGGAAAGCGTTGAGGTTCGCGGCGCCGGTCTTGTTGACAATGCGTAAGACCCGGTCATCGATTAACACAAGACGACCGTCAGGGTCTCGAAACGAGATTGTCATTTGCGCCCCCTCCGAGCCTACTCAAGCCTGTTTCGGTTCGGAGCGGTTGAACCAGTTTGATCAATGGCGCCTTGCTGATCACTCTGCTCCCTGCTTCTCCTGCTGGACATCTTTGCCGTGATTCTTCGGATGAATGAACGTATGTAAAATAGGCCGCCGACGAACGACGCGACCAACAACTGCCAAACCAGAGCCCCGGAGCCGGGGTCCGTATAGAGAAAAGCCAAGCTGTGAATATCGATCCAGTTGAAAATATACAAAAAAGTTACGCTCAGCGTCATAAAGTGATGATTACCTCCTCCGAACATAACCACGTAGTGGTCACGAGACGAATAAATTCGTCACTACGTAGCGGCGTGTTTTCATTGTTTCGGGACATCGCTCATTACGACATGAACGATTCCCGTGAAAGATTATGCGCGCTCACTCAACGGACCTGTGGTGAAATGGTTTTATGGGGGAATGCTCAACTTTAAGACGTTTCTCTTCTCCGGTCGGACACATATTTTTATGTGCTAATGTCGATTCCCTCTCCGACAACTCTCTCCGACAACTGATGCTAAAATCGGAAAATTATTTCATGGAGATGTGGCCTGATTATTGGACGGAATGAAATAGATTGGATCTTCAGGTTGGACGAACCAGCTTTTAAAACAGGCTCTAAATCGAAGCTGGCGCCATCGGGGAGGCGCATTGGTATTGCGCCGAGAGCGGTAGCCATTGGTTTCTACACAAGCACAGGACCCATGAATTCCACCGGCGACTAGCCGGTGGATTGTTCAATCCCGACTTGCGGGCCCGACAATGGAAAACAAATGTTAGGATCGAATGATCCACCGGCTCTGCGCCGGTGGGTCTCGTAATGCATAGACGTATTCTTCGTCGAGGAGATGACGTCTGGAGGATATATTTTCAGATCCTGGAATCAATTGTTGAGCCTTGAAGTTTATTGGACGCTCTGATACTTTTTACCCCTAGCTCGACACTAATAATTGTCGCCCACGAATCTGGAGGAAAAAAAAGAGTAATGGCTTTAGCAAAAGAGGCTAAACTGGAATTGATTTCGCAGTACAGGACTCACGACGCCGACACTGGCTCGCCGGAGGTTCAGGTCGCGTTGTTGACCAAACGCATTAATGAGTTGCAGGATCATTTCAAGACTCACGCGAAGGACAATCATTCGCGCCGCGGGTTGTTGAAGCTGGTCAGCCAGCGCCGCAGCCTTCTCGATTATCTGAAGCGTTGCGACATCAGTCGTTATCATGACCTGATCAATCGTCTTGGTTTGAGAAAGTAGTTGGATGTGTTGGCGGCGTCCGAGCGGAGGACGCCGTTTTCGTTTTGCAGCCGCACGTGACGGCAACGTAATCCCGCCTCAACTAATCCGGGCCCCCAGCAACACCCGGTTGAGTTGTCCAGCCCCTCAGAAGGCGCCGGGAAAACGATTAAACATTCGAACCGGTTCAACCTTCGAGCGAACTTTGAGCGAACCGGGTTCGGATGCCCTCAGCGCCATCATCACTCCTGGCTGCCCGATCCGATGTAGTATAAGAGGAGATAAACAATGTTTTTGAAACAAGGAATAAATCTAGGCGGCCGTGAATTCACGATGGAAACGGGCCGCATTGCGAAGCAGGCTGACGGCGCGGTGCTGGTCAGCCAGGGAGAAACGGTGGTGCTGGTCACGGCCGTCTCCTCGCGACAGGCGAAGGAGGGCGCGAGTTTCTTCCCGCTCACAGTTGATTATCGCGAATACGGCTACGCCGCCGGGCGCATTCCCGGCGGCTATTTCAAACGCGAAGGGCGCCCGACCGAAAGAGAGATTCTGACCTCGCGCCTGACCGATCGTCCGATCCGCCCGCTCTTTCCCAGCGGCTATCAGCACGAGACCCAGATCATCTCGATGGTCATCTCGGCCGACGACGAACACGATCCCGACGTGCTTGCGATCACCGGCGCGTCGGCGGCCCTCTACCTTTCGGACATCCCGTTCTACAACCCGATCGCCGGCGTGCGCGTCGGCCTGGTAGAAGGCAAATACGTGGTCAACCCGACGTACGAGCAGCAGCGCAGCTCCACGCTCAACCTGATCGTCGCCGGCAGCGAAGAGGCCGTCGTGATGGTCGAGGCCGGCGCCAAAGAGGTCAGCGAAGAGGTGATGATCGAGGCCCTGATGTTCGCCCATGGCGAGATCAGGAAACTCTGCCAGTTGCAGCGCTCGATGTACGAGGCGCTGGGGACCAAGAAGCGCGAATTCACTCCGAAGCCGGTCAACGAGACCATGCTGAAGGAGATCGCCGAGAAATACTCTAACGACCTGCGCGAGGCCCTGAACGTCCAGAACAAGGGCAAGATCGAGAGCTACACCGCGATCGATGAATTGAAGAAGCGCGTCGTCGAAAGCTATCCCGAAGACCAGCCCGGGCTGCGCGACGAAGCGGGCGAGTTGTTCGACAACCTGAAAGAGGGCATCTTCCGCGATGATATTTTGAACAACCGCCGCCGTCCCGACGGCCGCAGGTTCTCCGAGATCCGCCCGATTTCGATCGAAGCCGGCTGGCTCCCGCGCACGCACGGCTCGTCGCTCTTCACGCGCGGCGAAACCCAGGCGCTGGTCACGGTGACGCTTGGCACTTCGCAGGACGTGCAGTACATCGACAGTCTGGAGGTGGGCGAAATCAAACGGCGCTTCATGCTCAACTATAACTTCCCGCCGTTTTCGGTCGGCGAGACCGGACGCATGGGCTCCCCAGGAAGGCGCGAGATCGGCCACGGCGCCCTGGCGCAGCGCGCGCTAGACGCGGTGATGCCCGTAGAAGAGGTCTTTCCCTACACCGTCCGCATCGTTTCCGACATCACAGAATCGAACGGATCGTCCTCGATGGCCACGGTCTGCGGCGGCGCGCTCGCGCTGATGGATGCCGGCGTGCCGATCAAAGCGCCGGTCGCGGGCGTGGCGATGGGTCTGGTGATGGAAGACAAGAAATACGCCATCCTGACCGACATCGCCGGCGCCGAGGACCATTACGGCGACATGGATTTCAAAGTCGCCGGGACGCGCGCCGGAATCACCGCGCTCCAGATGGACATCAAGGTCACCGGGTTGAACGCCCAGGTTCTGGCCGAGGCTCTGGAGCAGGCCAGGAAGGGGCGGATGTTCATCCTCGACAAGATGAACGAAGTCATCTCCGAGCCGCGCGAGGAGATCAGCAAGTACGCGCCGCGCATCGTCACGATGCAGATCAACCCCGACAAGATTCGCGACGTCATCGGCCCAGGCGGCAAAGTCATTCGCGGCATCCAGGAGAAGACCGGCGCGAAGATCGACATTTCGGACGACGGCCGAATCGCCATCGCCACGCCGAACGGCGAGGCCGCCGAGGCCGCGATGCAAATCATTCGCGACCTGACGGCCGAAGTCGAGGTGGGCCAGTCTTATCTCGGCACCGTCACCCGCATCGTCGATTTCGGCGCCTTCATCGAGGTCTTCCCCGGCACCGAAGGACTGCTCCACGTTTCGGAGATCGCCGATTACCGCGTCCGCGACGTCCGCGACGAGCTGAAAGAGGGCCAGCAGATCCTGGTCAAATGCATCAGCGTCGAGGGCAACAAGATCCGCCTCAGCCGCAAGGCGCTCCTCAAAGAAGAGAAGCGCTCAGGGGGCCGGCACAGGTAAAGTATGATATGCAGTCCGGCGTCCCTGCCGGGACGCAAAATCGGTTATGTCCAACTCCGGCGCCTACGCCCGGGCTTCGGCGCCGGCTAATATCCATCGTCCCTCCGGGACGAAAATGCATCGCTTGACTTGTGGGGAAACCAATGGCGTCAGCGACCTGAGCATCGATCAATAGGCTATTGATCGATGCTCAGGTCGCTGACGCTCCCCGTACTGTACCGATGTACTTAGGTAAAGAACCATGCGAATCCCTATCATCCTGCTATCGACCCTGTGCGCGCTCGCATCAGGATCGTCCTTCATTTTTAAACAAACAGATTCGCTGCCATCAAAAACTCGAAACAAACCCGCCAGATTCGAGATCGACTCCGTCCTCGCCGATCCGCGCGAGCGCCATCTCGCCAACATCAAACAACTGACCAACGAAGGCGAGAACGCCGAGGCCTATTTTTCGCCCGACGGCCAAAAGCTGATCTTCCAACGCGCGGCCAAGGCCGACGGCTGCGACCAGATATTCTCGATGAACATCGACGGGTCGGATATGAAGATGTTGTCGAACGGGCAGGGCAAGACCACATGCTCCTACTTCACTCCCGACAACAAACACATCATCTACGCCTCGACGTTCAAGGCTTCGCCCGATTGCCCGCCTAAGCCCGATTACTCGCGCGGCTACGTCTGGGCGCTCTTCCCCGGCTTCGACATCCTCATCGCCGACCTCGACGGATCGAACGTCAGGCCGCTGACGACGACCGCCCGCTATGACGCCGAGGCTACGGTCCGTAAAGACGGGACGATCGTCTTCACCAGCCTGCGCGACGGCGACCTGGACATCTACACGATGGACAAGAACGGCAAGAACGTGAAGCGGCTGACCAACGAGCTCGGCTATGACGGCGGGCCTTTCTGGAGCTACGACGGCAAACAGATAGTCTTCCGCGCCTATCACCCTGAGACCGAAAAAGAGAAGGCCGATTATCTGGCGCTGCTCAAAGACGACCTGATCCGCCCGACGAAGCTGGACATCTGGGTGATGAACGCCGACGGGTCGAACAAACGCCGCGTGACGAAGCTCGACAAAGCCAGCTTCGCTCCGTACTTCTTCCCCGACGGCAAGAGGATCATCTTCTCGTCGAACGTCGATGACGCGCGAGGGCGCAACTTCGACCTTTATATAGTCAACGTCGACGGCACAGGACTCGAACGCGTCACGTTCAACGACACCTTCGACGGCTTCCCGATGTTCTCGCCCGACGGCAAGAAGATCGTCTTCTGCTCCAACCGCAACGCGGCGAAGCAGGGCGACACCAACGTCTTCATCGCCGACTGGGTCGAGTAACCGCAAAACCGCAAGAAGGGGTTCCGGAGAAATTTTGAGAAAAGTTACTTCAAATGGACTGCCACGGTGTACTTCGTGATCCAGGGCCACTTGCGCTGGCTGCCTGGGGCGATGAAGAAAGAGAGGAGCGAAGACGGGCCGGGCGCGCCAAGGAAGAGGACGACCTTCGAGTGGAGCGCCTCGCACGACGCGCTGATCTACATCTAGGGTTTGTTTGAATAGGTGGCTTACGGCTGAAATGTCTACGCGTCGTTAAGTAGTTTTTCAACTATGCGAATCTCGCTCCATTGCACAAAAATTATCCAACCAACAAGCGCGAAGGCTAATACTATGATGACCTGAACTACTCTAAACAAGGGGCCTAAATCGCCTACAAGTAGTTCCATGAAGAAGAAAAGTCCTAGCAAAACAATAGCCACCAATGCGAGAGCAAGCGTTTGGCGCCAGGCCAGTTTTGACATGCCCGAAACCCCTGAAGACCGATTACAGTAGGCTGACGCTTCAAACACCCCATTCCGATTAAATGCTCCGACAACTCTGACGGTCTCGCCCGCCTCGATAAAGATAGCGCTGTCTACCCGAAGCGCGATCGGCGTACCCGAAAGACGGAACAAACACTCATATGAGCCGCCCTGATCTGCCCCGAATCCGCCGCTTGAAATTATGGTAGCGCGCGCCTGACGAACATCCGACGCTATTCCTTCGATAGCCTTGAGATGTTCGGTTCGTGTCAATCGTCTGTACATGATTCTGACCTCCCGCTACGTTCAGGAAAATAACAAACCGCCGCGGCCTTATCGCTTACCGCCAGGCGGCGAAGGAGAGGGGACAGGCGGAACAAGCCCCTCGGGCAGGCCGGCCTCGTTACGGAGCTTGCGCGCTCCCTCATCAAGGTCCTTGAGCCTCTTCTGAAGCTCATCATATTTGCGCTTTGATTCCTCATTCATCTGGCGCAGCAGGTCAAGCCCGTCGTCGTCAGGCAGGCCGTCTTTGTTGTACTCCTTCACTCGACTCATATACACCTTGACGTTCGGCTGGCCGTCGAGACTCCGCTCAAGGATAGGGGAGATCGCGCTGTCGCGAGCGATCAACTTCGTCATACGCAGAGACCAGGTCTTCAACTCGTCGTTGACGTGATTGACCAACTGGGCGTATTGGGCTGGGGCGCCGATCTCCATCGGGTAGAAAACCCAGATCACGCGGCGTCTGTCCGTGACCAGGCTCTCGACGTATCGCATAAGCCCGACCAGACGCCGCGGCGGCTTCAGCGATTCATTCGTCAACTCCTCCGGCGGAGACGGGAGAGATGACTCGCCGCGTTTAGCCAATTCCTGATTAACCCCGGCGAGTTGCAAATTGACGGTTGGCAGGATTTCCCGGACGTATGCTGCGGAATCGCTGAACGCGTGGCCGAATGTCAGGAAAATGTCGAGAGACTTCGGGTCGTCATCCAAAGCCTCGAGGCTCTTGACGAGCAGCGCGGAATGGTCCGGTTCACAAGAGACGATCAAAAGGTTTTCAGTCCGGCTGCCAATGAACCGTTGAAGCTCCGATTGAATGTCCTGCAAGATGCTTTTCATCGCGCCTCCGCATAGCGTCGAGTATTAAACGACACCGATCTTTATGCCTATGCTTTCCAGAAATTTCGTGGGCTTCTCGCCGCCGATCAGGGCGAAGACGTAATCATTCTTGATCCGCGCGCTCTCTTTGGCTGTCTTCGGATCGCGTTCGCGCGCGCTCATCAGGGCGACTTCATCGTGGGTGACCTCTTTGATGGTTTGGCCGAAGAACGCTTTGACTCGGCCCGCGTCCATGCAATCGTAGATCATCATTTTGTTGCCGAGCTTCAGGTCGCTCTTGAAATTGCTGCGGATGACAAGCGAGACGGCGTTGTCGCGCCAGCCGATCAGCTCGGTGCCCTCCTCCGAGCGATACGCGGCCAGATCGATCGCGGCCTCGACGGCCGAGTTCCCCGCGCCGACTATGACGACGTGTTTGCCGGCATATTTGTTCGGGTCGGAGAGCTTGTATTTGACGCGCTCGTCTTCGTAAGGTTTGGCGGGCTTCGGGAAGTACTTGAAGCCGCACCGCTGGCAGAATTTGTAATCGCCCCTGCGCTTCTCGCCGCACTTGTTGCAGAAATGCGGCAAGACCATGCCGGTGGGGGTGACGATCATCTTCAAATCCTCGCCCGGGACGTTCAATTTCATCGGCGTGCCCCGGTTGCCGATGGCCAGGACGATGCGGCGCGCGCGGTACTCCATGCGCTGCTTCGTTTTATCCTGATCGGTGACGACGACGAAGACGTCGCCGTCCCGCTTCACGTCCTTGCAGCCTTCGAATTCGTTGATGACCACGCCGTTCGACCTGACCGTATCCATCCAGGAGCCGAGCATCTGCTCCTTGATCGCGCCCGCCCCGTCGAGCTCGATCCCGCCTTTGACCGGCTGATCGACGGGGTTGAAGTAAATGTACTTGCCCGCCTGGTAGGTCTGCTGGATCGTCGCGGCGACCTGGTCTTGCTCGATGGCGACGTATTTCAAACCGCGCTGGGCGGCGAGCGCCGCCGCCGACAGGCCCGCGGGGCCGATGCCGACGATCGCCACGTCGTAATCGGCGTTGCCGTTCTTGCCCATCTGCTTGATGTCTTCGACGACGTAATCGATTACCGTTCCGCCCTCGTTGATGGCGTTCTTGATCAGCGGCACGCCCGAAACGTCCCCGATCAGGTAAATGCCCGGCACGCTGGTCACAAAACGCCCGTCGCGTTTGGGCACTTTGCGTTCTGGAATCTTCTTGGTCGAGTTGACGACGATGCAGGATTTCGGGACCGTCGGGCATTCGACCTGGCAGCTCGTGTCCTCCATGCACTGTTCGACGGCCACCAGCGCGGCCTTCCCGTTGATTATCGCCAACACGTCGTGCGGGCAGGCGTCGACGCAGGCGTGACAGCCGATACATGTGCCGACGTTGATGATCGGGTGCGGATAAGGCAGGCCCTGGGGGTCGAGGATGGGTTGCGTTTTGCGCGCTTCGGTTTTCTTCTCGGCGGGCAACGCGGCCTCCTTCATCTCCACGATCACGCGCCGGCGGCTGCGCCGCGTGTCGGCGACGACCAGCGAGAACCCGACGAAGAGGACAAAAATAAGAAGGCCGATCCACCCCGCAGGCGGCGACGCGCCGTAATTGAGCTGCAACTTGCCGGCGAAGCCCATGAGAAGAAGGCCGGTCCAGCCCCCGGGAGGCGCAACGCCGCGACTGATCAGTAACTTGCCGGCATAGCCTGCAAGAAGAAGAAGGGCAAATAGAATCGCTGTTAAGGTTAGTTGTGATCGCTTCATCTTTAATCGGCCAATAAAACCATACGCGGAATGTGGGACAGACTTTAGTCTGTCCGTCCCAAATTCGCGCTACGGACAGACTAAAGTCTGTCCCACATTTTCATCTTTCCATTCTGCGCAGACTCATGCGCAGTTGCTTCTCTTCGCCGTGCTGCGCGTGGCAGGAGACGCATTGAGGGTCATTCGCCCGCGCGCCGGCCGTTACGTTCGTCGCCCTTTCCGAAAAGCCCGCGCGCGCGCTGGCCGTCTGGGCCGCGGCGGCGGCTTCGGTCGCGCCGTGACAGGCGACGCAGGATTCGCGCACTCCTACAGTCACGGCGGCGCCTTCAAACCCGGCCTTATGACAGTCGGTGCAATTGGCGCGCCCCTTCTGACGGCCCGCGACGTGAATCAAATGAAACTGCTCTTTCAAACTGTACTGCGCGGGGGTGCCGAGCATGTCAAGTTCCCTTCGCTGCCATTCCGCCAGCGTAACGCCCCCCCACTTCCACATCCCGTCGATTACGGGATAACCGGTCACGCCGCCGTGCGGGGTTTTGAGCGGCTTCCCCGTAAGCGGCGACTTAAATTCGCTGCCGTCCCTGTGGCAGCCGGTGCAGGCCACGTTCGCGACCAGCCGTGGTCTGAAGTCGCGCCCGTTGTGCTCGCTGTGACAGCTCACGCAAGTCAGCCCGACCTTCATGTGGATGTCCGACACGTTGGAATTAAACGACGACGTCGAGTGGCAGCTCGCGCAGTTCTGATTCATCGGGGCCTTGGCCGCATGGCAGGTCGTGCAAGTGGAGTTGTTCACGTTTTTCGCGATCGCCGGGGTGATCGAGAAATCGCGGCGGGAATGCGGCGTCGAAAGCGGGCCGGGCGAATAGGCGTCCTTGAAAATGAACGTCGCGCCGACCGCTAGCACAGTCACGATGATCGCGCCCCACGAGAAGAGGGCGGTCGGCCAGGAGAATTGCAGGTCGCGCGTCGGATACCAGTTGAACTGCGCTTTGCCCAGACGCCGCTTGGCCTTCGGCTTGAGCGGGGAGTCGGGGGCGAGTTTGCCCGCCTCGCGCTTGCGCTTGTCCCAGAAGATCTTCAACGCCTGCTCGTCCAGCGGGGTCAGCCGCCCGGTGAGCATCCCCGTGCCCGCCAACCGCCGCGTCCCTTTCGGCGTCACCTTCTCGCGCTGGAGCTGGGCTTGAACGTTCAAGCGCCCCATGCTGCGTGGGTCGAGCAGGACCGTTTTGCGCTGCTCCGACGGGAAGATTATCTGGCTCGCGCTCGAAGCCTCGACCGGCAGAGGGTTGACCGTCATCTCGACTTCCAGACGCAAATCCTTGTCGTCGTATTTCGGGTAGAGAAAGAACGGGCCGATCTGAATCAGATCGCCGTCGGCCAGCGGCGTCTTTTCGATCTGCTCCCCGTTGATCAGCGTCCCGTTGGCCTCCGAAAGGTTGAAGACCCAGTAGTCGCCCTCAATCTCCTTGATGCCAGCGTGCGTACGCGAAACCGTGGGGTGGTTGAGCGCGAGGTCGTTGCCGAGAAGGCGGCCGATGGTCAACCCTTCGCTCTCGATCACGACGGGATCGAGAGTGACGTCTTTGCGAATAATGATAAATTTGCTCATAGTGGTCGGTGGCGGGGCGCCGTTCCGGCGCCGCATTGATCATCTCGCCAAAAAGTAAAGCACCTGAATGATGTGAACGATCATCAACGCCAGCATCAACGACGTCACGATGACGTGCGGGGCCAGCCACAATTTCAACGAATGGTGCAGGTAGATCAGCGCGTCCACGCGCCGCATGGTCACGGCCTTTTCGATGGCGCTGAAGAAATTCCCCTGCTCGTACGCGGAGAGGCGCTTGGCCGAGGGCTTCAAGGCGCCGCCGACCGAGCCGATCAACTGGTCCAGGGATTCGCGCCGGAGGTACTGGCGGAGCAAGAACCTCAGCGAGAGGCAGCGTTTGAGCACCCGCCTCTTGATGAACTTTCGCGCCTCTGGCGATGCCGCGGCCATGGTCGCGCCCAGCTCCTCCCGCAGCTCTTCGCGGCGGGTAAGCAGGTCTTCGATCAGCAGCGGCTGGCCCTCGATCCGCGTCAACATTCGCGGGGCGACGTAATACACGAGTATGCCGAAAAGTCCGGTCAGGATCACCAGGTCGAAGGAGATCATCAACGCCGTGGTCAGCGCCCCGCCCGATTGCACGCCGCCGTGCAGCAGGAGCACGGCCCCGCCGATCACCCCCAGATAGCTGTGGCTCAGCAGCCAGTAGCGCAGCGGCCCCGCGCGGCGTTTGTAGATCTGTTTGCGGACGGGATAGGCCATCACACCGACGATGCCGGTCAGGCCGACCAGGCCGGTCAGCCAGCGCATGTCGAACCAGGAGCCGAGGAGCGGTGTCTCAAGCCCGTAATCCAGCAGCCCCAGGACCGTCAGCGCTATCGAGACCAGTGTGAGGATGATCCCGACGGCATGCATAAAGCGTTTGCCGGCGTCCTTGTGCGAGGTGTGGCGGGCGATGGCCTGCGTCGGGCCTTTGAAGATCAGGCCCTCGATGTTTTTGATCTCGGCGAAGTAGGAGCCCGGGTCGACGCGAAGCAGCGCGCCCGTCGGACAACTCTCCTCGCAGCTGTAGGCCTGGCGCTTGGCGCCTTTCGGATTAAGAGGCGTTCCGGCGCAAAGATTGCACTTCACCGCCAGAAGATCATCGGTCTGTTCGACCGCCGGCGGCAAAGGCTCCGCCGCGAGCCGCAGCATTCTCTTCAATCTCCCATTACTTCCCTTCCCCTTGTCCCCCTCTCTGGCCTTACGCGGGATCATCGAGATCGCCTCGTAGGGGCATTGCGTGGCGCAATCGGCGCACCCGATGCAGGTCTTATAATCGATGTCCACCTGGCCGTCGGAGAAGCGGGCGATCGCGCCTGTCGGGCAGCCGGTCAGACACTCAGGGTCTTTGCAATGCAGACAGACCGCCGGCGCGAGCAGACTTTGATAATTCGAGTTCTTCTTGAGCGTAACCGGACGGTTGACGTGAATGCCGCGCCGCACCAGCCGCGATTGCCCATGAATCTGATGGCAGGCCATCGAGCAATTGCCGCAGCGCACGCATAAATCCATGTCCATGACCAAAAGGTTCGTGGCGTCCACGAGCCCGGTCTCGATCAATTCTTCCTGAGCCTTGGCGACCGGCGCCGGCTCGCGGCTCTGCAGCCAGGCTTTGGCCTCGGTCGGAATCGCCATGCCCGAAAAAGCCAGAAGGAGCGTCTCGCGCAATTCCGGCTGCTGGCGCAGCTTCGAGATCGAAACCTCCAGCACTTCCGACCTTTCCATCAGCGTGCAGGTGTATTCCCACTCGCCGTCGCGCGTGATGGCGTCGACGCCGAAGCAGTGCGACGGGCCGACGTAAGTCTCGACCGACTTTTTATTCCAATTGCGGGTCACGCCTCTGCCGTTGGCGTCCTCGCCTCCGCTCTCGATGTTCAGCAACTGCGTCTTAGGCGTCAGGCGCGCCCAGCCCGATTTCAGCACGTACAGCCTGTTGGCCAACTCGCCCGCGCGGAAGAGCGCGTGGTTCTTGGCGTAGACGCGGAATTTCGAGATCGATTCGAGCTGGCTGATCGCCTCGCCGCTGAGGTCGGTGATCTTGGCGATCTCCTGGATCAGATTCGAGCGCCCGTGTTTACGATAGGTCGCGTCGAGCGCCTGCCCGAACGTCGGCAGCTTTCTGAGCAGTCGCAGCGCCGGGCGCTGGACCTCGAGGACCTGAACGGGCCGGTCTTTCGGCGCCCGGACCGTCGCATTGCGCTGCGTCCCTGCCAGCACCGACATCTCGCCGAACTGCACGCCCGCCGGGATTTCGGCCACTTTCGCCGGCCCCTGCGGGGCGCCGGCGTAGACGTCTGCCCGGCCCGCGATGACGATGTAAAAGGCGTTCCCGCCCCATTCTCCTTCGCGGACGATCTCTTCGCCCGGCGCAAAAGTGAGCAGCCGCACGTAAGGCCCGACCTGCTTGCCGCCGTAGTTGCGGCCGTAGACCATGACCTCGAGGTCGAGCTCGTATTCGTAATGTCCATCCCGCCTGGCCGTCAGGTCGGCGATCGCGCCGACGCTCTCGATGGCGGCCAGAACTTCTCGACGTTTTGTATTCTCCTGTGGCATAGACTCTACCGGGAAGCGAATAATAATATGTGTGATTAAAGTGGGAACGATCGGAAACGATGGCGCCTTCGCATTTTCAGAGACTCACGGCGTGTTAGTCAACCGATTAATCGGCGTCTTCAATTTAATTCTCGTCACAGATACAGATAATAGAGCGCGATTCAGACTCATATCACTTGACAATATTCCGTGGAGTTCAACTTGTCGAGTTGCGACGTCCTGAAACAATGAAAACGCGCCCTGGGTACGCATCGCTTCCAGCGTGCAGTCTCGGTGTAAGACGAATTTATAGGAACCAGACCTGGGTACGCATCGCTCAAGTTTGGGGGCGACTGATTCCGATCAATAGGTCTCTAGCCGAGACTGCACGCTGGAAGCGATGCGTACCCAGGGATTTTCCGAGGAGTTCAACTTGTCGCTTGGCGACGCTTACTTCGAGGGTTGAGCGCGCCTGACACTTCCCGTACCGCTTACGATCGGCCCCCCTCGACGGGAAATTCCTACCGCTTAACGAAAAGCCGTTGAAGCAGGCTTTTCGACAACGTATTTATTGCGGCGACGAAAATGTCAACTCTAGGAGGCGACCTCATGTTAAAACTTCTTCGGCTCTCTATAGCTACGCGCTTTACGCTTGCCGGCGCAGCCGTCATAGCCATTACCCCATTGTGTTTATCATTCATGCCGGCGCGGCAATCGGGCCGATCCATCGTCATTAAAAATGTCCGCATTTTCGACGGCTCGACCGTCATTCCGACCGGCGCCGTGATCATCGAGGGCGCCAAGATCAAGTCGGTCGGAAAATCGGCCGCTCCGCCCGACGGGGCGGAGATAATCGACGGGACGGGTCATACGCTCCTGCCTGGTCTGATCGATTCTCATACGCACGCTTACGGCGCCGCGCTCAAACAGGCGGTCATGTTCGGAGTAACCACCGAACTCGATATGTTTAGCGATCACCGGACGGCCGTTCAAATGAGGAAGGAGCAGGCGGAGGGCAAGGCTACAAACCGCGCGGACCTGTTCTCAGCCGGGACGCTGGTCACCGCCCCGGGCGGACACGGTACCGAGTATGGGCTGAAGATCCCTACGATCACCGCCCCCGGCGAAGCGCAAGCCTTCGTCGATGCCCGCATCGATGAAGGAAGTGATTACATCAAAATCGTATATGACGACGGCAAGTCGTACGGCCTCAATATCCCGACCGTCAGCAAGGAGACTATGGCGGCTGTCATCGCGTCCGCGCACAAGCGCAGTAAACTGGCCGTCGTTCACATCTCCACGCTCGAAGGCGCTCGCGACGCGATCGAGGCGGACGCGGACGGCCTGGTTCATATATTCAGCAATCGCGCGTCCGATCCCGGATTCGCGCGCATGGTCGCCGCACATCGAGCTTTCGTCATTCCGACGCTGACGGTGACTGAAAGCGTAACCGGCGTCGCAGGCGGCGCCACTGATGATGTGGTCTTGAGTCGCTAAATTGGAGCAACAAACATTGGGAAAGGATCAACCACGGGGATCACGGGGCGTCACGAGGAAAAACAATAACCATGGCCGTCCCCGTGTTCCCCCGCCCCCCGTGGTTGATCCTGCGCGCCAATGTTGTTTGGTCTGATTTATGCGCGGGCGGATTGCGTGAGGCGATTCGTAATCGGAGGAACCTATGGACAACAATTTCTCTTCCATTCGCAAATTGATCAAACTCGCTTCAATCTTGTTTTTCGCGGCGGTCATTACAATCTCGCATCTCGCCTTCTCGACCGCCACTTCGGCGCAGGACTCCTCGAAGCGTTTTGACTTTCTGGTCCGTGAGGACGTCTTCGCCGGGCTTGCCGGCGACAGGGCGCGGTTCGACAAGGCGATGAAATTATGCGAGGAGACGCTGGCGAAGAATCCGAAACACGCCGAGGCGATGGTCTGGCACGGCGGCGGCGTCCTCACGCAGGCGGGCTGGGCCTTCCAGGCAGGCGACATGCGCAAGGGTGGCGCCCTGTGGCGGAAGGGATTGGACGAAATGAACGCCGCCGTCGCGCTCGAACCGGACAACATCGGGGTGCTGATTCCGCGCGCCGCCGTTCTGCTCGAAGCGTCGAAGCACGTGCCTGTGCCTGGGGCGGCGATAGAGTTGCTTGAAACGGCGGTCAACGACTACGAAAAAGTCTTGAGACTTCAGCAATCCTATTTCGACAAACTTTCAACGCATTCTCGCGGCGAACTGCTGTCGGCCCTCGGCTCGGGCTGGCATCGGCTCGGCGATCTGAAAAAGGCCGAAGATTATTTCAAGCGGCTGGCGAAAGAGGGCGCGGGGACGCCATACGCCGAAAGGGCGCAATTCTGGCTGGAGAAGAAGACACTGCCGCAAAATCAATCGTGCTCCGGCTGTCACGCTAGATAATATGTTCAAAACATTTTCAGCCTGCTCCGCAGGATGAAAAACGGCGCCAAAAACTCATTCCAGCAAACTACTCTCAAAGTAAGCAAACCGCAGGTCGAAAACTATGGTCACCAATCTGATTGATTCTATCGAGACGGAAAAGCGTCCCGCCGCACAAGGCGCCGATTACGAGGCCCCGGCCCAGGTGATAGTCCGCGACCTGATCAAACGCTACGGCGATCTGACGGCCGTCGCGGGAGTCAGCTTCGAGGTTCGTAGCGGCGAGGTCTTCGGGCTGTTGGGGCCGAACGGCGCGGGCAAGACGACCACGGTCGAGATCATCGAAGGTCTGCGTCCGCGCGACGGCGGCGAGGTGACGGTCTGTGGCTTCGATCCGGCGGAAGACGTCAAGGAGGTGAAGAAGCGCATCGGCGTGGCGCTGCAGGCGACCGCCCTGCCTGACAAGATCGAAGTCCGCGAGGCCTTGGCGCTGTTCGCCGGCCTCTATCCAATGGGAAGAGGGAGTCGCGCCGACATTGACCGGCTGCTGCGAACGGTCTCGCTCGAAGAGAAGGCGAAAAGCCGGTTCGACACGCTGTCGGGCGGCCAGCGGCAGCGTCTGGCCGTCGCGCTCGCCCTGGTTAACGAACCGGAGGTCGTGATCCTGGACGAGCCGACGACGGGTTTGGACGCGCAGGCGCGCCGCGAACTGCACGACGTGATCGAGCGGCTGAAGCGCGAGAGCAAGACCGTTATCCTGACCACGCATTACATCGAGGAGGCCGAACGTTTGTGCGACCGCGTGGCGATCGTCGATCACGGGCGAGTCATCGCAGCCGGGGCGCCGCGCGAATTGATCTCCGGGTCGCGCGGGCAGTCGCGCATCGAGCTTCGCACGGCCAGACCGGTCGAATTGGCCGAATTGCGATTGATCCCCTTCGTCGAAAGCGTAACGGAATCGGGCGGGGCTTACGCGCTGCGCAGTCCCGACGCGCCCCGCGCCCTGGTCGAATTGGTCAAGTGGATGGAGGCGGAGCGCCACGAGCTTCTCGACCTGCACGTCACCCGGCCCACGCTCGAAGACACCTTCATCGAACTTACCGGAAAAAGGATACGCGAATGAACATGCTGAACGCCTGGGTCAACAACACTCTGATCGGATTGAAGCTGACGTTCCGTGATCGCCAGGCGATCTTCTGGACGTACGGGTTCCCAATCTTCTTCCTCTTCCTGTACGCGAGCATCTTCGCGCGCGGGCGGGCGGGGGCGCTCCTGGCGATGCTTCCCGGATTGTTGTGCATCAGCGCGATGTCGGGGGGGCTGTGGGGGGTGGGCGTCGCGCTGTCAGCGATGCGAGAACGCGGCGTTTTGCGGCGCTATCACCTGGCCCCGATCAGTCCCTGGATGATCATCACGAGTGGGATCGCGTCCAACCTGTTGGTCTCGCTCTCGACCTTGCTGATGCAGATCGCGCTGGCGAAAATCGTTTACAAGATCGAGATCGCGGGCGGCGCCATTGCAACCTTCATTATGCTCGTTGTGGGAGCGCTGGCGTTCTTTTCGCTCGGCTTCGTCGTCGCCAGCGTGGCCGATAACGTGAAATCGGCCGTGGTCTTGTGCAACCTGCTCTTCTTCCCTCTGATGTTCCTGGGCGGCGCGGCCTTCCCGATGGAATTGCTGCCGCCGAAGTTGCAAGACCTTGCGCGCGTCTTGCCGTCAAATTATATGGTCGACGGACTCTACCGGATAATGAAAGAAGGCGAGGGCCTGGTAGCAAACCTGAAAAATCTGGCCGTGCTGCTTCTGTGTTGCGCCGTGTCGCTGTTCGTCGCGGCGAAGCTGTTTCGGTGGGAGGCCGATGAAAAGCTGCCGTTGAAGCGGAAAGCCTGGGCCGCGGCGGTCGTCGTGATCTTCGTCGGCGCCGCATTGTTCGTGAAACGCTGATGAAGATCGACCTGTTATGACAAACAACCTACAGCGGTTTTCAAACGGATGAAGATTTTTAGCCACAGAGCACACAGAGGGCACAGAGGGTATTGATGACTTCTCTGTGTTCTCTGTGAACTCTGTGGCTAACGATCTTCATCCGTTTGAAAACCGGCATAAACAAGGAGACATTCAGGATGAACCAGATATCGTGGGGCAGAGCTGCCGTATCGGGAGCTATCGGAGTAATCATCGGATTGGTCATCACCTGCGTTGTGAACCTGATCAATCCTACGGCAAACTTGCAGTGGAGCCTCACTGCGGTCGGTTTCGCGTCATTTTTCGCCTCATTCGCCGGCTATATCGCAGGGGCAAGACGGAAGAGCCAGTAGATTCAACCAGAAATCCTTAGGCGCAAGGACGTCAGGACGATGATCATCAATTTGCCGGAGCGGAAACAGTGGTCGTATTGCGAAAGACCGGCGCCTTTTGCCTCGGCCATCGCCCCATTTCTCGCGCTCGCCATCCTCTGCGGCGCCGCTATCGCTCAATCGCCCGCCGACGTGCGTTCGCCGATGGCGTTGTTGGAACAGTCGCGCGAGCGGCAGCGCAATTACGTCGAATATCTGAAAAAGCAGGCCTCCGCCGATCCGAACAATCGCGGGCTGCGGCTCGACCTGGGGCGCGGTTATTACGCGCTCGCCCTCGGCTACGACGCCGCCGCGATCGCCGAGGCCGAGGAACTGTTCGATCAAATTCTCGCCGCCGAGCCGGAGAACGCGACGGCCCTCGTCTATCGCGGCTCGTTGCTGGGTTTGAAGCTCGGATTCCACCTCATCCCGCCGAATCAGTCGGCGGCAACGCTGCGACAATCGAACGCCGACCTGGACCGCGCCGTCGCCCTGGCGCCCGACGACCTGGAGGTTCGCACCGTCCGCGGTTACACCAGCCTCTACACGCCGTCGTTCGTGGGACGCGATCGAATCGCCGTCGAAGACTTCTCTCACATCATCCAATTGCTCGAACGCCAGCCGGGCGCGGAGCTTCAGCGCGCGGAGTGGCGCCTCGCTCTCGGCGACGCCTATCACAAGGCCGGCGAAGACGACAAAGCGCGCCGGAGTTGGCGCCGCGTCATGGAATTGTCGCCCGGCGCGTCGACGGCCATCGCCGCCGAATCGAAGTTGCGCTTGGTCGCCGGACAAAGCTCCTCCGGCCCGAATTACAAAGAAGTCGTCGCCTTCTTCGGTTTCGCGATCGGCGCGGCGATCTTCGCGATCCTGTCAGTTTTGTTGTTGCGCGACGTCCGGCGCGCGCGGCGAAGGCGCGCGGGGATGTGGGCGGCGTTGCTCGTCGCGTTGGCCGCGCTGGCGTGGAATGGATTGAATCTGTCGTCCTTGATTTTCGACGCGCTCGGCGAACACAGCCTGGCCAGGCTGGCCAGGCTGGCCAGGCTGGCCAGGCTGGACGGATGGCGGATGTGGAGGGAGAGCGAGATCGCGCTGGTCGTGGCGTTCTCGCCGATTCCGTTCGGGTTGATCGCGGCGTACAGGTTTTACAAAGCCACGTTCATGGACATCGCGCTCAAACGCGGCGTGGCGCTGCTCGTATTGTTCGCGCTCACGGCGGTCTACGGGCGGCTCGTCGCGCTGCCGGCGAGCCTGGCGCTCGGGCGCGTTTCGAACGAAACTCTGCGAGGGATCTTTTACACGACCGTCTGGTTGTGGCTCTACGCGCTTTACCCGTCGCTGCGCGATCGAATTTACAGACTGGTCGACCGCCGCCTGTTCAAACGCCGCGACTATTCGCGCCTGCTCGATTGGTTCGGCGAGCGATTGCAAAAGGCGAACGACGAGGCGGCGTTGATCGCGGCGGCTTGCGACGGGGCGCGGGAGGCGTTCGCGGCCGAGTCTGCGCGCTTCGTGCCGTCGACGGACGACCTGGCGAAGCGGCTCGCGCCGATCTTCGCGGAAAGAAGATCGAGCGTGTTGCTGCCGTCGCAAGTCAACGACGACAAGCTCGAACGCGAATTGGCCGGGCGGCGCGTCGAGCTTGCGCTGGCGATACGCGCGGGCGCGGAACCCGTGGGCCTGATCTTAGTCGGGCCGAGGGCTTATGGGCAGAGCTATTTGAGCGAAGAACTGAGCGTGTTGCGCGCCGTCGCCGCCGAGACCGGGCGCACGCTCGACAACCTGCGCCTGATCGAGGCGCGGCGCAAACAGGCCGTCGAAGAAGAAGAGCTTAGGAAGCTCGTGGCCCAGTCCGAATTGATGGCTTTGCGCGCGCAGATCAACCCGCACTTCTTTTTCAACGCGCTCAATTCGGTCGCGTCGCTGATCGCCGAAGACCCGCCGCGCGCCGAACGGTTGATCGAGAACCTGGCCGAGCTTTTCCGCCACGCCTTCAAACCGAGTTCCGACATTATCCCGCTCGAAGAGGAGCTGGCGCTGGTCGAAACCTATCTCGAGGTCGAAAAGTCCCGGCTCGGCGACAAGCTGCGGTTCAGGAAATTCGTCCTGCCCGAGGCGCTGGGAATAAAAATCCCCGCGCTGACCATCCAGCCGCTGATCGAAAACGCGGTCAAACACGGGATCGGGCAGTCGGACGGCGGCGGAGCGATCACGCTCTCGGCGAGTCTGCGGGACGGCGGTATGAGCGTGATCGTCGCGGACACGGGCGCGGGCATCGCGCCGTCGGAGATGGACGACCTGTTGAATCGCGGAGTGGGGCTGTCGAACGTCAACAGCCGCCTTGTCAAACTCTACGGCCAATCGTCGCGGCTGCGAGTGGACAGCGCCGCCGGACAAGGAACGACAGTTTCGTTTTCGATCCCGGCCGATATGGCCACAGAGACACAGAGACACAGAGACGAGTAGAAGGAGGGACAGAGGGACGGAGACACAGAGAGACGGGGAGATTGAGTCTCATCATCGCTGCGGCCCTCCCTTCTCTCCGCCTCTGTGGCTGCGGTGGCTGCGGTGGCAAACCAGGTGATGAATATGATTCGGACATTGATCGTCGATGATGAAGAGCTGGCGCGGAAGCGGCTGCGGCGCATGCTTGCGCCGTTCGGCGACGTCGATGTCATCGGCGAGGCCGAAAACGGCGCCGAAGCTGTGGCGAAGATCGAATCGGAGCGGCCCGATCTGGTCTTCCTCGACGTGCAGATGCCCGACCTCGACGGGTTCGGCGCGCTGCGGATGATCGAGCTTGACCGTATGCCTATGGTGATCTTCGTCACCGCCTTCGATCAATTCGCCGTGAACGCGTTCGAGGTGAACGCGATCGATTACCTGCTCAAACCCGTTCACCGGCAGAGGCTCGAACAGGCCGTCGCGAAGGCGCGCGAGAAGGCTTCGTCGCGCGATCAGGCAGGCGCGGCGTTGACGCAGTTCCTGAAGGGCCTCGCGCCGCCGACGCGCGCATACCTGCAGCGGTTGCCAGTGCGCTCGCAAAATCGAATTCTGATTTTGAACGTCGATCAGATCACGTCGCTGAGGGTTGACCGCGGCCTGGTCTGCGCGGCCACGGCGGAGGGTGAATTCTGGACGAAGTACACGGCGCTGACCGAACTCGAAAGCCAACTCGACCCACAGGTCTGGCGCCGAGTTCACCGGCAAGTCATCGTCAACCTGAACCATGTCCGCGAAATCAACGCCTTCGACAACAGCACGGCGCGATTGACGCTGACCGGCGGTCAGCAAGTCAACGTGAGCCGCAATCATTTGCCCGGTTTACGCCAGTTGCTGCAGTGGTGAGCGCGTTTTACTTAATCCCAGTCTTGAGTTGAACTCAGAAGATGCCCAACCACGGGGATCACGGGAGACACGGGGATAAGCTTGGTTGTAAGACATGCTGAACCTTTCTTCCATAAAGCCTCTTACGCTTTTGTCCCCGTGTTCCCCGTGATTCCCCGTGGTTCTTTTTGCTCAACTTTTCATCCCGGAGGGACATCGGCGCCTATTCGTGTCGCAGCGCAATCATCGGATCGACTCGCGCGGCCCGGCGAGCGGGCAGCCAGCCGGCCAACGCCGCCACAGCCAATAACAACAGCGTCGCCAACGCGATGGTCAGCGGGTCATTTTGTGACTTGAAGCATCGTTTGGCAGTAAATGGAAGCATCCGATGGCAGTAGCCCTGACGGTAAATCAATGACTTACGGCGACGCCATCTTGACTCACCGGAAGCATCCGGTGGCAGTAAGTACAAAAATGGAAGCATCC
>WNFU01000969.1_pt1 | contig 92941 bp, 92 predicted proteins | sample 5400121 | NCBI WGS metagenome assembly WNFU01 (sample SAMN13153360, study PRJNA577476) | soil metagenome | isolation source: 100 cm soil or saprolite under grassland replicate 1 | place: USA:California | collected 2016-06-15 | reverse complement strand
CCCCTACGCTGCAACCGCCTCGATGATGAACACCTGCGAGGCGGTCGCGATCAGGCGACGGAAAGCGAAGCCGCTCGCCACCAACAAGTCGCGGAACTCCGGCTCGGTACGCTCGCGCGCGCTGCCGAACATCGCCATCATCTGGGTATCGATGAGATAGAGAATGGGATCGCCGCGCGCGGGATCGGGTTCGAGAATCTGCTCGCAAATCAGCAGGCGCGCGCCTGTCTGCATCGACGATCGACAATTATCGAGGATCCGCCGGCAATCGGCATCGGAAAAGTCGTGCAACACACGCATCAGCAGATAGACGTCTGCGCCGCGCGGGATACGATCGAACAGGCTACCGCCCTCGACTGCGATACGGCCCTCCATCCGTGCGCCCGGCGCGATAGCCTCGACCACGTCCGGACGATCGAACACCAGTCCACGCGGCTTCGGATAGCGGCCGAGGATGCGGCGCAGCGCCTCGCCATTGCCGCCGCCCAGATCGGCAATCAGCGTGGCGTCGCCGAAATCATAGGCGTGCGCGATGGCCTGGTGACGGTCATCGGGAAAATGCGCCATGAACTCGTCGAAGATGCGAGCTTCGTCCGGGTGGCCGCGCAAATATTCGAAGCGCCCGATGTTCCAGGCGGCCTGATGAGGCGTTCCGTCCGTGAGGGCCGCGTCCAGTTCACCCCACGCATGCCACGATCCGGGCGCAGTCCAGAACCTCGCGCCGTAATGCAAGCTTCCCGGCGCATCGGTGCGCAACAGGAGCGACAACGGCGAATGCGAGATGTCGCCCGACGCGGTGACGCGGAATATGCCGACGCTCGCGAGCGCACGCACGATCCGTAGTAGCGGCATCATGCTCACCGAGCACTCCGCGGCGACATCGGCGACGGGCCGAGCCTGTTCGGGGCCGATTCGATCGGCCATCGTGAGATCGGCGACCAGTCGAATCATCCGCGAGATCTGGAAGCCCCGGATCAGCCGATCGAGCGCTGCACGGTCCTGGGGGTCTGGCACGTTCGTCACCCTGATGCTGCGCGAGCCGGCCTATCGGCGCGCCCGCAGCGTCTCGATCTGCCGCTCGAGCTCCTCGATCCGCTGCACGAAGCGAAGCAGCACGGCGAGGCTGTGCGTGTCGTCGAGCGCGAAATCCTCGCGCAGCCGGTACGCCGTGCGCGCGACGACGACGCACTGCGCGCTGAACGACCACGACGCCGCGCTCACGTCGAACGGCGCGAGCGCTCCGCATTCGACGAGATCGCGCAGCTCGTGCTCCGAAAGTCCCGACAGCTCGGTGAGTTCCTCGAGCGACACGACGCCGGTCTCGTCGAGAAACACCGCGTGCACCCATTCGATCGTCATCGTGAAGACCCCGTCTCGAAATGCGCGCGCGGATTGAAGCTCGACACTTTTGAGAGCTCGCGGTAGAGCTCGCGCTGGCGATCGTCGACGACACCGGGGACGACGATCTGCACCACCGCATACAGATGTCCGGCGGCCGAATCGCCGCGCTTGAAGCCGCGTCCGGCGAGCCGCAGCTTCTGGCCGGCGCGCGTAGCCGGCGGCACCTTCAGTGAAACCGTGCCGGCGGGTGTGGGCAGATCGACCGTCGTGCCGAGCACGGCTTCCCACGGCGCGAGCGGCAGGTCCATGTAAAGGTCGTGACCATCGGCGCGGAACAGCGGATGCGTTTGCACGCGGATGTCGAGATACAGGTCGCCGTCGCGGCCGCCGCGCATGCCCTTGCCGCCCTTGCCCGGCACGCGAAGCACCTGACCGTCGGTGACGCCGGGCGGAATGCGAACCTTGACGGTCCGCGGCACGCGGCGTCCGCGGCCTTCGTCGTCGAACTGCACTTCGGAAAGCTCGAGCGCAAGCTCGGTGCCGTGGAACGCCTGATCGAAGCCAATCTGGACCTGCGCTTCGACATCGCGGCCGGGTATCGGTCCTTCACGCGCCGCACCCCGAGCGCGACCGCCAAATCCGCCGCCCAGGCCCGCGAACAGATCGCCGAGGTCGATGTCGTCGAACGAGAACTGGCCGCCTCCGAACGACTGCTCCCAGTTGGGCGGCGGCCGAAACTCCTCGCCGCTCGCATGCCGGCCGAGCTCGTCGTACGCCTTGCGCTTTTCGGCCTCCTTCAACGTTTCGTACGCTTCGGATACCTCCTTGAACTTCTCCTCGGCGTTCGCCTCCTTGGAGACGTCGGGATGGTATTTGCGCGCGAGCTTGCGATATGCCTTCTTGATGTCCTCGTCGGTCGCGTTACGCGCGACGCCGAGGATCGCGTAGTAGTCCTTGTATTTCATCGTCGCCCGTTCGAGAATCGGCGTCTTTTATCATACGCCGGCGTCGCGCGGTTATTCGACGGGCACGGGATGGCCTGCAACGATCAGCACGGCGAGCTGCGGGCGGCGATCGTGGCGCCCGAAGGCCGCACCCATTTTGCGCGCATGCACGCGTCGCTCGCGCGTTCGTTGATGCGCGGCGCGCTCGAGTCCGGCTTGCGCGCCGCGCTCGAATCCGGCTTGCGCGCCGCGCTCGAAATGCTCGAATCGGCGCAGCGTCGCTAGCGAGACATCATGGCGCGCTCGCCGCTGATGAACCTGGTGCAGCGCATCGCGCGCACCGCCCGCGTGCGCGCGTGTGAAGCCGACGGCGAGTCCGCCGTACCGTCGAGCTCGCGGCGCACCTTCGTCAGGCAAACGCTCGCGCTCGCAAGCGCGGCCGCACTGCCGTTGGGCGCGTGGCCCGCGCCGGTGCGCGGGGCCGGCGCACCCCGTGTGGTCATCGTCGGCGCGGGCCTTGGCGGCCTTTGCGCGGCGTACGAGCTTCGCAAGACCGGCATCGTTGCCGAGCTCTTCGAAGCGTCGCCTCGCGCAGGCGGCCGATGCTGGTCCGAGCGCCGCGTGTTCGATGGCCAGATCGCGGAGCGCGGCGGTGAGCTGATCGACACCGCACATGAAGAGATCCGCGCGCTCGCCGGCGAGCTCGGTCTCGCGCTCGATGACTTGCTCGCAGCGGAAGCGAAAGGCTCCGAAGCGCTCTTCGTGCTCGCCGACGGTCCGTATTCGCTCGACGCAGCCACCTCCGACTTCGAGCGCATGCTGCTCGCGCTCGATGCCGACGCGAAGACGCTCGGCGAAGATCTGCCGACGTACAAGCGTGCAACGGCCGCGCAGCGCGCGCTCGATCGGATGTCGGCCGATCGCTGGATCGCGACGCGCGCGCCGGGCGGTCTCGCTTCGCCGCTCGGCCGGCTGCTCGCCAACGCCTACATCGAGGAGCTCGGTGGCGATCTCTACGAGATCAGCGCCGTGTCTGTGATCGCGCTGCTGCGAGGATCGCCGCGCGACCGCTTTTCGCCGTACGAAGAATCCGACCAGCGCTATCACGTGCGCGGCGGCAACGACCAGATCGTGCAACGGCTCGCGTCGCGGCTCGACGAGCGCATCGCAACGTCCGAGCGACTGGTCGCGATCGCGCGCCGCGGCGACGGGCGATGCCGGCTCACGTTCGCGCGCGACCAGTCCACCCACGACGAGATCGCCGATCGCGTGATACTCGCGCTTCCGTTCACGTTGCTGCGACAGGTCGACCTCGCGCTCGCCGGATTCCAGCCGCGCAAGCTGAAGGCGATTCGCGAGCTCGGCATGGGCCGCAACACGAAGCTGCAGCTGCAATTCAGCGAGCGTCTGTGGGAGCGGCACAACGCGAACGGCGAGACGCGCGTCGAGGGCGCGTTCCAGACGAGCTGGGAAGCCACGCGCGCACAAGTCGGACCGGCGGGCATCCTGAATTGCTTTTCGGGTGGCAGCACGGCGACGCGCGCGGGCGAAGGCGAGACCGACGAGCGGGCGCGCGAGGCGCTTGCCGATCTCGAGCGCGCGCTGCCCGGCCTTTCCTCGCTGTGGAATGGACGCGCGATCCGCAATGCGTGGGAGCGCTATCCGTGGACGCTCGGCTCGTTTTCGCTGCTGAAGCCGGGCCAGTACACGACGCTCAACGGTGTGCTGCACGAGCGCGAAGGCAACGTTCACTTCGCGGGCGAGCACACGTCCGAGGACTGGTCGGGCTACCTCAACGGCGCCGTCGACAGCGGACAGCGCGCCGCGAAAGAGGTCGCCGCCGCATTGCGCATCCGGGCCCACCCGCGGCTCGAGCGAGCTCGTGCCGCCCATTCGGGCGCGCTCGCGAGCGCGTAGCGTCAGTCGTCGTCGATTTCAGCGCGCGCATTCGCGCGTGCCTCGCGCTCACGCACCGTCGCGTGCAATGCGAACCGGCAGGCCCGCGCGGCGTGGCGGTGCGCGAGGTGCGTAAGCTGCGCGGCGATGTCGTGATCTCCTCCGGCCGCACGCTCGGCGGCCGCGCGATGGTGCTGCGCGGCGAGCTCGTAATGCCGCGCCGCCGCCTCGTGGCAATTATCCTCTGGGCTCATGATGACTCCTGCAATCACGCAGTGTATGAGCGGCCGATCGCCGTTCGGTTCACGACGTTACGCGCGCCCGATGGCAACGCCATGACAATAAGGCGCCGAACTTGGCGGCGTGATCGATGTCGCGCGGGCATTTGTGCAACAACCCGCACCCCATTTCATCCGCTATCCGGTTGATCGCTGCCGTGTCGCGCACGTTTATTGCTAACATGGCCGGCAACCCAACGTAGCAGGGAGACCGTCATGCGCAACGCCCGCACGCTCGCCATTGCAATCGCCTGCGGCATCCTGTCGCTTGCGAGCGCCGCGTCGTTCGCGGCCGTGTTCACGGTGGACAGCACCGCCGACGTCGCCGACGCCAATCCGGGCGATGGCGTTTGCGCGACCGCTACGATGCAGTGCACGCTGCGTGCCGCCGTGCAGGAGGCGAATACGCTGGGTGGCACGAACACCGTCAACGTGCCTGCCGGCATGTACTCGGTAGCGACTCCGCTGTTCACGACCAACGCGACCAACGTCCTGACGATCACCGGTACCGGCGCTGCGCTCACCACGATCATCGACGGTGGCCTCGTCACGGGCATCTTCAACCTGCAGCAGGGAACAACGAACCTCAACAACCTCGTCATTCAGAACGGCTCGATCCCGATCGTCAATCCGGGCGCGTTCGGCGCATGCACGGGCGCCGGCCTGTTCGTGTCCACGCCGGCCACGGCCAACGTGACGTCGAGCCTCATCGCCGGCAACCAGTCGATGAACGGCAGTGGCGGCGGGATTTGCGTATTCGGCACCGTGACGATCACCGACAGCACCGTGCAGAACAATTTCGCCTCGTTCGGCGGCGGCGGCATGCGCGTCTTCCTCGTGCCAGCCGCGGCGACCGTGGTCAACAGCACGTTCAGCGGCAATTCTCTTAACGGAATCGGCGCGGCAGGTGCCGCGATCGAGAGCCAAAGCGCGCTCACGATCACGAACTCGACGATCAGCGGCAATATTGCGGGTACCGGCGGATCGGGTGCCGGCGTGGCGAGCGAGTCCGGCGCAACGACGACCAGCATCCGCAATTCGACGATCACGCAGAACGGCGGCGGCAGCCAGCTCGACGTGTTCGCGGGCACGGTGACGCTCGTCTCGACGATCGTGGCCAATCCGAGCGCGGGCCCGAACTGCGTCATCGGCGGCACCGGATCGATCGTCTCGAGCGGCAACAATCTCGACAGCGCGAACACGTGTCAGTTCGTCGCCGCCTCGGACATCATCAACGCCAATCCGCTGCTCGGACCGCTCGCGAACAACGGCGGGCCGACGCAGACGCACGCGCTGCTTGCGCTGAGCCCGGCGATCGACAAGGGCGCGAATCCGCTCGGACTCACGACCGACCAGCGCGGCGCGGGCTTTCCGCGGGTCATCGGCGCTGCGATCGATATCGGATCGTTCGAAACGTCGGCCGCGGCAGGCGTTGCACCTGTGATCACCAACGGACCGCCTGGTAACGGCGTCGTGGGCGTCCCTTACAACTTCACGTACACGGCAACCGGCACACCGGCGCCGACGTTCGCCGTGACGGCCGGTGCGTTGCCGCCCGGTCTCGTGCTGTCGACCGCGGGCGTCATCAGCGGCACTCCGACGACACCGGGAACATTCAACGGAACGGTGACCGCGAGCAACGGCATCGCGCCGGATGCGACGCAAAACTTCAGCATCACGATTGTGGTCGCACCCTCGGCGCCATCGCAGCCGATCCCGGTGCTCGGGCCGTGGTCGCTCGCGCTGCTTTCGGCGTTGCTCGCGCTGCTCGGCTTCCGCCGGCGTTAGGCCGGGTCGTTACGACGAGCGCAGCTTTCGCGACAGCGACACGGACACGACGTTCGCGTCGCTTTCGACGCGCTTGAGCGCCGCGCCGTCGCAATCGGCGGTGAACATCTGCTCGTCGACGCGCGCGCGGACGCGAAAGCCCGGCGGAACATAGCCGGGCCTCGCGACCTTGACGATCACGGTGACGGTCTCGGCGTCGCCGGGTAGCGGCGCCGCCGAGATGCCGCCGGCGATCTTAGACACGCCGGTTCGTCGCCTTGCCGCGATGCCGCGGCTTCGCGGCTGCACGCACGTCGACCGTTGGCGTCGTCGGTTTGATTCCGCGTCCGGTCGCCCGACCCGAAAGGACAAGCTCCGCTTCGGGTGCGTAGACGATCTCCGGCCGCCTTGCGGGCTTGCGAACTGCGGCGACCGGCTGCGTCGTCGTGCCGGCGCGCGTGACGGCCGCATTCGCCGAAATGCGTCCCATGCCGTAACGGTTGTCCCACACCGTTCCGGCCGGCGGATTGCGCCGCGCCGTGTCGACGACCGCCGCACGCAGATCGGCGATCGCGAGCGTCCTGTTGCGCGCTTTCGCCTCCGCGAGCACGAGCGCGCAAAGGCCGGTGACGCACGGCGCCGCCATGCTGGTGCCGGACATCTTCGTCGTGCCGTTGGCGCTGCGCGAGGCCGCCGCGACCACTGCGTGACCGGGCGCCGACACCTCGGGCTTCTGGCGGCCGTCGCGTGTGGGACCCGCGCTCGAGAACCACGATAGTGGCGTCGTCGGCTTGTGCGCATCGTACGAGCCGACGACGATCGTCTCGTGCCCGCACGAAATCGAACCGACGGTGAAGCCGTTGTCGGTCGGCGCGTCGAAGCCCGATTGTCCGTAGTCGTCGCGCTCGACCCACGCGTGGAACGGCGTGGCGAGCGTCGCATCGCCATGCACGCGAACGACCCAGCGCCCGCCGGGCGTGCCGGCGGTCATGTAGATGCCGATCGTGTTGTCGCCGTTGTTCGGATCGTTCAACCGGTTCGCGATGAACAGCGTCGGCTGCCCGCCCGACATCACGGTTCCGCTCGCGCCCGGCTGCACCATCGCCACAGTGGTGCCCGAAGGTGCGACCAGCTCGATGGCGAGCTTCGACGCACCCGGATACCAGAGCTCGAACTCGTTTTCCGTCTGGTCGCTCGTGGCAACGTTCCAGCCGAGATCGTACGTTCCGCCTTGCGGCACCATGCCCGCCGCATGGATGCCGTCGGCGTACGAGTTCGACGCCGCGATGCACACGGCGCGATTGGGTTGCTGCGTGAGCAACCGGTCGATGCCCTGCTCGACGAGCGTCGTGCCGTCGTGCGGCCCGCCGTTCGTGCCGAGGCTCACGTTGATCGCGCACGGCGTCGTGCCCGCTTCGTTGAAGATGAACGTCAGCGCCTCGAGCAATTGCACCGAGTCGCCGAACGACGAGCCGATCACCTCCTCGCCCTGCCATGCGATGTCGCTCGACGACACCTCGACGAATACGATGTCCGCCTGCGGCGCCATGCCAGGCACGCCGGTGCCGCGGCCGTTGCCCGCGGCGATGTCCATCACGTGCGTGCCGTGCGCGGGTTCGCTCGGGTCCGGGCCGTATCCGAGTGCGATGTAGGGGTCGGCCTTTTTGAGCGCCAGGTTGATCGCCGACTTGCGAAGCAGCCGCCCGTAGTTGAACGGACTGCCGCCGGGGCCGGGCGAGCCGGCCTGGTTCCAGATCGCGCGCACGCGCGTCTTGCCGCTCGCGTCGCGGAAGTTCTGGTGCGCGAAATCGCAGCCGAAATCGACGATGCCGACGATCACGCCGTGGCCGCCCTTCGTCTTGTTGCCTGCAGGCAATAGCGACGGACGCGCGAGCGTTTCCTGCGTCGTCGCGCCGAGCGTGCGCTTCAACCGGCGCGCTGCCTTGAGGCTCTTCACGAACGGCTGCGTGCGCACGTGCTCGATGCGCGCGATCGGGATGCGCGCCGTGACGATCGTCGTGCCGTCGGCATCCGCCGTTCCGACGACGGTTCCCGGCTCGACTTCGGAGAGCTCCTCCCATTTCGCGACATCGGTCACCTTCGCGACGACCGCGACTTCGTCGACCGCCGTCGACGTGGTCGCGCGCTTGCGCATGCCGAGCGCGCGGAAGCTGACGAGCTTCTGCAGTCGCGGATCCATCGAAACGATGTTGCCCATGGCGCCGCGCGATGGTTCGAATGTGAATGTCATGTCAAAGTCCTTACGGATGTAGGACAGCATTGCTCGGACGAACAACCCTTCCCCTTCGACTAAGGCTTCAATGGATCTGACGCAGCCGTTGCTTCGCCGGCAATCGCGTCGACGTCGTGTAACAGGCTGTCGGGCGCGTTGTTGGGCACGCGCTCCGCGTCGTATTCACAGTGTGGTTCCGCTGCGCGACTCGACGATGACGATCGCGCCATGGACCCTCCCCGCGTTCACCGGCTCATTCGGCCAGCGTGCGCATCCGAAGGCGAGCTGTAGATAACAGCGCTCGCTAGCCGATCATCCTCGCGCAGCAGGATTGCGGAGTCAACGTAAAAATAAACGGGCGCCGTGGATCGCCGCCCCGGAACGCTGTCGACTACGAGCGCCAGCGCACAATAGCTGCCGCGCTCGCGGTTGCGCCAATGCTCAGGCGGCCCTCTCCGCCGCTTCGTTCCACTTGCCGTCGCGGGCGAGGCTGTTCATCTTGACGCGGCGGCGGAACGCGTCCTGCGCCGTGCGCACATTCTCGGCGCGCCCTGCCCACGTGCGCATCGCGTCGTCCTGCAGCGCCCGGGCGTACGAGAACGACAGGATCCATGGCTTGTCGGTCGCCATGGCGTTCATCGCGTTGAGATTCGCCGTCGCCTCGACCGGCGCCTGTCCGCCCGACAGGAAGTTGATCGTCGGCACCGCAGCCGGAACGTTGCGCCGCAACGCATCGAGTGTGGCACGCGCGACGACTTCGGGGCTCGCTTTCGGCGCATGCTCCTTGCCGGGCAGCACCATGTTGGGCTTCAGCACCAAGTATTCGAGCATGGCGCGATGGCGGTACAACGCGTGGAACACCGCGTGCAGCACGGCGTCGGTGACTTCGTAACATCGCTCGAGCGTGTGATCGCCGTCGATCAGCACTTCGGGCTCGACGATCGGAACGATGCCCTGCTCCTCGCAGATCGTCGCGTAGCGCGCGAGCACTTCGGCGTTCGCCTTGATGCCGAGTGAGGTCGGATTGCGATCGGTGATCGCGTAGACCTCGCGCCACTTCGCGAAGCGCGCGCCTTTCGCCTTGTACGTCTTCAGCCGCTCGGACAGTCCGTCGAGCCCTTGCGTGATCAGATCGCCGTCGGCGTTGGGCAGTGGCACCGTCCCCTTGTCCACCTTGATGCCCGGCACGATGCCGCGCCGCGCGAGCACGTCACCGAGCAGCGTGCCGTCGTCGCCCTTCTGCTCGAGCGTTTCCTCGAACAGGATTACGCCCGCGAGATAGCGGTCCGCATCGGGCGCGGTGAACAGCAGGTTGCGATACGCGCGACGGCTCTCGTCGGACGATTCGATCCCGAGCGCCTTGAAGCGCTTGGTGATCGTCGGCAGGCTTTCGTCGGCGGCGAGGATGCCCTTGCCAGGTGCAGTCAGCTTCGCGATCGTCGCGGCGAGTTCGTCGTGCGTGGTCATGGTTCGCTCCTTCGTGCGTGCGGTTGCGACATGTTACCTCGCACGACGCGAATCGCGAATCGGCGACGGACGCGCAACCTTGCGCCGCCCGCTTCGATCGCCCCGTGATCAGCGCGCGGACGCGGTTGTCCCCGGCGCCGCGGCGCTCACGCGCCACACGGTGTTGCCGACGTCGTCGGCGACGAGCAGCGCGCCACGCTTGTCGATCGCCACGCCGACCGGGCGCCCCATCGCCTTGCCGTCGTCGTCGACGAAGCCGGTCAGAACGTCGATCGGCGGACCCGACGGCTTGCCGTTCGCGAACGGCACGAAGATCACTTCGTAGCCGCTTCTCGGCTTGCGATTCCACGAGCCGTGCTGGCCGACGAACATGCCGTTGCGCAATTGCGGCGGCAGGCTCCCGGCTTGCGACCACGTCAGGCCGAGCGACGCCGTGTGCGCGCCAAGCGCGTAGTCGGGCACGATTGCCTTCGCGACGAGGTCGGGCCGTTGCGGCTTCACGCGCTCGTCGACGTTCTGGCCGTAGTAGCTGTACGGCCAGCCGTAGAAGCCGCCGTCGCGCACCGACGTCATGTAATCCGGAACGAGGTCGCTGCCGAGCTCGTCGCGCTCGTTCACGGCCGTCCACAGCGCGCCGGTTTCAGGCTCCCACGCCATGCCGTTCGGATTGCGCAGCCCGAACGCGAACACGCGGTGAGTGCCATTCTTCGGATCGACTTCCCAGATCGCCGCGCGCCCCTCTTCCTTTTCGATGCCGTTCTCGGCGACATTGCTGTTCGAGCCGACCGTCACGTAGAGCTTGGCTCCATCGGGGCTCGCGATGACGTTCTTCGTCCAGTGATGGTTGAGCGGACCGGCCGGCAGGTCGATGACCTTCGTTGCCGGCGCGCTGATCGACGTGTCGCCATCCTTGTACGGAAAGCGCAGCAGCGCGTCGGAATCGGCGACGTAGAGGTCGTTGCCGACGAGCACCATGCCGAACGGCGAGTTGAGCCCCTGCAACAAGACCGTGCGCGTCTCCGCGACGCCGTCGCCATCGGCGTCGCGCAGCAGCGTGATGCGATTCGCGCTCGGAACGCCGGCGCCGGCGTTCTTCATCAGCAGCTTCATCACCTTGCCCTTGATGCCCTTGCCGTCCTCGGGCTTCGGCGGCGCGTTCGTTTCCGCGACGAGCACGTCGCCATTGGGCAACACGTAGAGCCAGCGCGGATGCTCGAGACCGCCGGCAAATGCATTGACGGTCGTGCCCGGTGCGGCCACCGGCTTCACACCGGCCGGCCAGCCCTTTGCGGGCGCGATGTTGACCGTGGGGATCAATGACTTCGACGGCGGCGGCAACGCGGGATTCGGACCCATGCCGGCCGTGACCGGCAGATGCGCGGTCTGGCCGCAACCGGCAAGAGTTACCGCAGCGGCGGCGGCGACAAGCAGGCTTCGCGACGACATGGCAAGCCTCACCTTTTGATTGGCTGAAAACCCATAGCGTCATGCAGGATACGGCAGAGCGCAACGACACACCGGTGCCTCTATGTAGTGACCCCGGATCCGTTTCGGGGTTCGACCGAGGCATGGCGGGCTTCACCGCATGGTGCGTGCGGCATGGGCACGAATCTTCACGATGTTTTCAAGGCCCGCGCGTACGACGCGGCCTCGGCGAGCTACGGCCCGCAGGTCCTCGCCGGGCCGATTCTTTCGCTGCCGTACGTCGAGGAGTACGACGAGGCGATGAGCGACGAGCGCGGCCGGCGGGTCGAACGGCGACGAATCGAGCGCGTCGCGCGCTACTTCCCCGCGACCAGCACGATCGAGGGGAACGCGAGCGTCGAAACGAAGTCGCGCGGCTTGTTCAAGGCGCGGGTGTTCGCCTGGCGCGCCACGATGCGCGGCGAGTTCGTCTTCGATGCGGCGGCCGTCGTCGAGCGCAGCCGATCCGATTCGCGCATTGTCTGGGGCAAACCGACGCTCGGCGTCATCGTGTGTGAGCGCGCTTGCCTCGAAAGGCCAGGAGCAATTGCTCGCTGCTCGACGCGCGTGCGCAGTGCGGCGAAGGGTTGTGCGCGGAGCGCATCGATGTCCGCTTCATCGAGCCGATCAACATCTATTGGCTGTCGGATCGCGCGCTGAAATACGGGTTTCTGTTCATCGGATTGACGTTCGGCTGCTTCGCGCTGTTCGAGGCGCTGAAGGGATTGCGCATTCACCCCGCGCAATATCTGCTCGTCGGTCTCGCGCTCGAGTCGTCACCGCCGAAGCTCGTCGCGAAAGTCGAGGTCGGCGGGCACGTGAACGGAATCGCGGTGAACCCTGCGGGCACGCTCGCGTTGGCTGCAGCGCACGATGGCACCGTCAAGGTGCTCGCGATCGACGGCAAGAACGTGCGTCTCGCCGAACAGGTCAAAGTCGGCGACAAGCGGCTGTCGGGAATCGCGTTCACGCACGACGGCAAAGCGGCGATCGTCGCACAACGCGACGAGAACGGCGCTGCGGTGCTCGCGATCGACGGCGGCAAGATCACGCTCACCAACGAGAAGATTTCGACCGGCGTCACGCCGTACGCGGTCGACGTGTCGTCCGACGGCAAGTGGGCGGTGATCGGCAACACCGGCGTGGACAGCATGCTGGGGCTTCAGGGCCGCACGTTCGGCGACGCCGACATCGTGACGCTCGTCGACACGTCGCAACGGCCGTTTCGCGCTGTCCAGCAGATTTCCGTACCGTCGACACCCGAGGGCGTGGCGATTTCGCCCGACGGCCGATGGATCGTCGTCTCCTCGGTGGCCGGCTCGAACCTCACGCCGGACAATCCCGGTCGCAACAAGCTCGGCAAGCTGACGCTGTACGAAATCCGCGATGGCTCGGCGAACAAGGTGAACGAGGTGGCCGGCGGCGAAGCGGCGCAGGGCGTCGTGTTCAGCCAGGATGGCCGACAGGTGATCCTGCAGATGGACGTCGAGCGCGCGCTCGCGGTCTACGCGATCCGCGGCGGCAAGCTCGTCGATACCGGCGAGCGAATCAAGGCCGCGGCTGGTCCGGTGTCGATCCGTTCGATGCCGCGTTAGGCAGACGCTACTCGCGCAGCTCCTCGCGCTGCTCGAGATCGGCACGCAACTCGGCGAGGTCCTCGTCGATCGCGTCGCGAATCGATATCATGCCGAGCGGCCGATCGAACTCGACGACCGGCATGTGGCGGAACTTGCCTTCGTGCATCATCCGCAGCGCGCGCAGGAACGGCTCGTCGGGGTGGATCGTCTGCGGCTGCGGCGTCATCACGTCGGCGAGCTTGGTCGTGGCCGGATCGCGACTCGCGGCGAGCACGCGAAAGAGCGCGTCGCGCTCGGTGAAGATGCCGATCAGCCGCGTGCCGTCGACGACCATGATCGAGCCGACCGTGTGCATGCGCATCAGGCGCGCGGCCTCGACGACGGATGCCGTCTTTGGCGCCGTGATCGGCGTCTGCCCCTCGACGAGCGATCGGATCGAGCGTATCGGCATGGCGGTCCCCCGAAAAAAAACGGCGATCGGCATCATTAGACCCGCGCGCCAACGCTGAGGCAAGAGCCGTCGGCGCGGGCGTTGGCGCAGCCTCGCCTTCGGCTGGTGGGGTCTCGCCGGCTTCTGCCTGCGGCGGCCCTCGTTGCGCTTGGAACAGGCCACCCGACAACCGCCGTGTTCGTGCTCTCGATCCTCGCCGGAATGGTCGTGTTCGAGTGGATCGAGCACACGCGATCGAGCGCGCGCGATACGCAGGCGAACGGCGCCGACGCCTAGGTCACGCGATCGCCTGGTAATACAAATTCTGCGGGTGGTTCGCCTGCGCGAGGAAGAACCATCGCTCGGCGACGAGCCCGACGTACTGGACGACTAACGCGGCAATCGCAAGCGCGGGCGCCGACAGCACGAGCGCTGCAACGAGAAGAACAATCGGAATCGCGAACGCGAGCGCGATCGCGAGCCACTTGATCGAACGGAACGCGCGCGCGCTCGCGCCATGGAAGAACTCGCGCGTGTTGAACGATCCGCCCATGAAGCCCTGCGCGATCTGAACGATCCTGGGGTGCTTGACGCCGATCGCCGATTGCAGCGTCGATTTCGGCTTCAAACGGGCATTGCGTACGAGTGAGGCTGCCCGCGAAACGAGCGCCGCGGCCGTGAGCGCCGCCGCGCCCACGGCGTGGAAGCTGAACAGTCGCGGTGCAAGCGCCGCCGAAAGCGCCGCGGCGAGCGTGAATCCCGACGCGCAGCCGATCAGCGTGAAGTTGATCATCGTGAGTGGGCTCGCCCACTCGCGCAGGAAGCGGATGCCCGCGTAGACCATGCTCGTGCAGACGAACAGCGCGATGCACGCGAGCGCAGCCGGGGCGCCGGCGACGAGTGGCGCATCGAAGTCCGCGTAAGCCGCCGCAGCGTACAGCGCCGTTGCGCCGAGGAACGCCGGCAGCGCAATCACTTCGCGTGACAGCCACGACGTGCGCCATTTCGCGGCGGAGCGCCACGCGCGCCCAGGCCGGCCGAGATGGAAGAACGACGCGGCGAGGCCACCCGCGGTGAGCGCCATCGACACGAGTGCGGCAATAATGACGTAGTCGCGCCCGGGACCGACCGCGAGCCATCCGTGCCGCTCGCTCCACTGCGCCGCGTAGATCGCGACGAAGAGCCCCTGTCCGGCGCCGATCAGCGTCGTGAGGAAGATCACCGAGAACGCGGGATGCATGCGCGACCTACCAGGACGTGACGTCGTCGAGCGCCGCGTCGCCCTCGGGCGGCTTCGGCAGCTTGCCATCGATCTTCAGCGGATTGTCCGCGCGCACGAGCTGATCGGGCTCGATGCGCGGCTTCGTTCGCCGCCGCGGCAGATAGTGGTTCGCCGGATGCGTGCCCCACTCGGGCATCAGCGCGTAGCCGCCGCGCTCGCGGATCGCCTGCGAGACTTCGGACGCCGGGTCGTGGATGTCGCCGAATAGCCGCGCGTTCGTCGGGCACGCTTTGACACACGCGGGCTTGCGATCGACCGGCTCGAGCGATGCGTCATAAATCCGATCCACGCACAGCGTGCACTTCGTCATCACCTTCTGCTTTTCGTCGAGCTCGCGCACGCCGTACGGGCATGCCCACGCGCAATACTTGCAGCCGATGCACTTGTCGTAGTCGACGAGCACGATGCCGTCCTCGGCGCGCTTGTACGACGCGCCGGTCGGGCACACCGGCACGCACGGCGGGTCCTCGCAATGCAGGCAGCTCTTCGGGAAATGCACGGTCTGCGTGTTCGGGTACTCGCCGACCTCGAAGGTCTGCACGCGGTTGAAGAACGTGCCGGTCGGGTCCTTGCCGTAGGGATTGAAGTCGGCGAGCGGGCCCGCCTCGCCCGACGTGTTCCACTCCTTGCAGCTCGTCACGCACGCCTGACAGCCGACGCAGACATTGAGATCGATGACGAGCGCAAGTTGCGTCATCGCAGGCTCATTCGCCGTCGACGCGGCCGCTGAAGTACGCCTGCCAGCGGCGAAGCGGCGTCTTTGTCCCAGGTGCACTCGGCACCGCATCGAACGTCGGCCACGTCGTCTTCGGCTCGTCGGGCGCGGCCGGATAGATGCGAACGCGCACGTCGTACCAGCCGGCCTGGCCGGTGATCGGATCGGAATTCGACATCGTGCCGCCGTCGACCGGAAGCTCGCCCGCGATCAGATGATTCAACAGGAAGCCGCGTTGCGATTCGTTCGCGTCGGACGAAAGCCGCCATGCGCCCGGCGCCTTGCCGATCGCATTCCATGTCCACACCGTCGACGGCTCGACCGCCTCGCTGTAGCGCGCCTGGCAGCGCACCTTGCCCCACGGCGACTCGACCCACATCCACCCGTCGTCGGCGATTTTGGCGTCGCGCGCGGTCTTCGGATTGACGAACAGATAGTTGTGCGCGTGGATTTGCCGCAGCCACGCGTTCTGGGAATCCCACGCGTGATACATCGCCATCGGCCGTTGCGTCACCGCGGCAAGCGGATAACGCGCACGATCGGTCATCGCGACCTCGAGCGGCTCGCAATAGAAAGGCAGCGGATCGAAATGGCGCTCGACGCGCTCGCGCAATTCGGCCGGCGGCTTGCGCCCGGGCCGTTTGCCCTGCGCGGCGAGACGGAAGCGCTGCATCACCTCCGAATAGATCTGGATCAGGACCGGATCATCGAAGCGGCGAAGGCGCACGCGCTGCGCCCATTCCATGTAGCCCTTGTTCCAGTTGCGCATGTAGCGGTACGACGGCGGCAGCTCGTAATGGAACACGCAATCGTTGTCCGCATACCGTTTCCACTGGTTCGCGTTCGGCGCACCCTTCATGAACTGATCGCCGTCCGGCCCGCGCCAGCCGGACAGGAATCCGATGCCCGAGCCCGGCTCGGTCTCGTAGTTGATGATGAAATCGGGATAGTCGCGGAACTTGCGCGTGCCGTCGGCGTGGGTGAACGCCGGAAACTTGAGCCGGCTCGCGAGCTCGATCAGCACGTCCTGGAACGGCTTGCATTCGCCTTTCGGCGCGACGACGGGCACGCGCACCGCGTCGATCGGCCCGTCGAACTCGGAGATCGGCCGGTCGAGCATCGACATCACGTCGTGACGCTCGAGGTAGGTCGTGTCCGGCAGCACGAGATCGGCGAACGCGGTCGTTTCCGACTGGAACGCGTCGCAGACGACGAGAAACGGGATCCGGTACTCGCCGCTCGCGTCCTTGTCGTTCAGCATCCGGCGGATCTCGGTGGTCGCCATCGTCGAGTTCCACGCGAGGTTCGCCATGAAGATCATCAGCGTGTCGAGCCGGTACGGATCGCCACGCCACGCGTTGGCGACGACGTCGTGCATCAGTCCGTGCACCGACAGCGGGTGATGCCACGAAAAGGCCTTGTCGATCCTTACCGGGTTGCCGTCGTCATCGATGAAGAGATCGTCGGGACTTGCCGGCCAGCCCAGCGCGAGATTTGCAAGCGGCGTATTCGGCTTGATCGCGTGCGGCCCGTTCGGCGGCTTTGCGCTCGGCGGAATCGCCCGCGGAAACGGCGGACGGTGTCGGAAGCCGCCGGGACGGTCGATCGTGCCGAGCAGCGACATGACGATCGCGAGTGCGCGGATCGCCTGGAAGCCGTTCGAATGCGCGGCGAGCCCGCGCATCGCGTGGAACGCGACAGGATTGCCGGTCACCGTGTCGTGCTCGACACCCCACGAGTCGGTCCACGCGATCGGCAGCTCGATCTTCTGGTCGCGCGCGGTGACGCCCATCTCGTGCGCGAGCCGACGGATCGTCGACGCCGAAATGCCGGTGATCGCCGCCGCCCATTCGGGCGTGCAGTCCTTGACACGCTCGTCGAGCAGTTGCAACGCGGGCTTCACGGGCATGCCGTCGTCGAGCGTGAACGAACCGAACAGGCACGGATCGGCGCCCGGCGTGTGGGTCGCGACGGGGCGATCCGTCAGCCGATCCCACCACAGCTTGTTGCGCGGGTACATCGGATTGACTTCGGGACTGGCGGCATCAGCGACGTGCAACCCGAAATCCGCGCTCGCCTCATCGCAGTTGACGAGCTGGCCGGCGTTCGAATAGCGGACGAGGAATTCGCGGTCGTAGAGCCCTGTCGCGAGCAGCTCATGAGTGATCGCGAGCAACAGCGCGCCGTCGGTGCCCGGCTTGATCGGTATCCATTCGTCGGCGATCGCCGAATAGCCGGTGCGGATCGGATTGATCGAGATGAATCGTCCGCCCGCGCGCTTGAACTTCGAGATCGCGATCTTGAGCGGATTCGAGTGATGATCCTCGGCGGTGCCGATCATCACGAACAGCTTCGCACGATCGAGATCGGGGCCGCCGAACTCCCAGAACGAGCCACCGATCGTGTAGATCATGCCGGCGGCCATGTTGACGGAGCAGAAGCCGCCATGCGCCGCGTAGTTGGGCGTGCCGAACTGCCGCGCGAAGAGGCCGGTCAGCGCCTGCATCTGGTCGCGTCCGGTGAAGAGCGCGAATTTCTTCGGGTCGGTCGCGCGGATCTTCGCGAGCCTCGCTTCGAGCATCGCGAACGCCTCGTCCCACGAGATCGGCTGGAACTCGCCGGCGCCGCGCTCTGCACCCGCCTTGCGCCGCAGCGGCTGCGTCAGCCGCGCCGGCGAATGCTGCTTCATGATCCCCGAAGCGCCCTTCGCGCAAATCACGCCCTTGTTGAGCGGATGATTCGGGTTGCCGTCGATGTAGCGGATCTCGCCGTCGCGAAGATGCACGCGGATGCCGCAGCGGCACGCGCACATGTAGCACGTCGTCGTGCGCACTTGACTGCCGCCGTCCGTCGAAGGCGATGCCGGAGATGTCACGGTCGAGGCGGGCGAGATCAGGCGAACCGCGCGAGCAGGTCGGCGACCTTCTTCGCATGCTCGCGGCGCGCGGCGGCACCCACGGGCGCCTCGGCGCGAATCATGCAAGACACCATCTCGTAGAACGCACGATCGAGCGCCTTGCGCGCCGCGGCGAGCTGCAGCGCGATGCTTTCGCAGTCCTCATCGCCGGCGATCATCCGCCGGATACCGCGAATCTGTCCTTCGACGCGCGCAAGACGCGCATCCATCGCGCGCTTCGATTCGGAATCGTGCAGAATCGACTTGTCGACGTTCACCATCGCGCTTCTCACGTCCGTTGGATCGCCGGAGTATACACCGGCGGGTATACGATCGAGGCTCGTCGCGGGACATCGACTACCTCCGGGGTATGAGTACGCCTTCCGGGGGAGCCTGCGGCCGTTCGAAGGAGGTATGGACGAACCGGGGCAAGCGCGCCGAACATCAGATGCCGCCCGCACAGCCGGCAATCGGGTGAACTTCGGACAATCGCATGCGCTACTCGATCAACAGTGTCGACGTCGAATCCGACGACGAAGGGTTTCTGCTCGGGCCGGACTACAGCGACGAGGCGGTCCACGCGATCGCCGCCGCCGAGAGCATCGCGCTCACCGACTCGCACTGGCTTGTCGTCCGGTACCTGCGTGAGAAGTTCCGCGACGACGGGCACACGCCGAACTTCCGCGCGATGGTGAACGACTTCGAGACGGAGCACCCGGGCGGCGACTGGAAGAAACGGCTCTACGACCTGTTCCCCGCACAGCCGGCGCGTCAGGCGGTGCGCGTGGCCGGACTGCCGAAGCCGTTCGGCAAGGGCGGCTATTGATGCCGCAGCCGGCGCGCCGCGTCATCGCGATCCATCGCGAGCCCGACACGTCGGCGGAGCAATGTGCCGGCGCCGAACCGTTCGCGCTGATGGTGCTTGGCGGGTCGATGCGGCCCGAATTCAACGATGGCGACGTGATCGTCGTTGAGCCCGGCGGGCTTGCGGCGGACGGCTCATTCGTTGTCGCGCAGTTGAACGGCGAATGGATGCTGAGGCAGCTTCGCCGAGACGGCGATCGCTGGCGCCTCGCCGCACTCGACGGCACATGCGCAGACATCGCGATCCCCGATCTCGCGCCCATCACCGGCATCGTAATCCAGAGATCGAAGCCGGGCCGGCGCCGTGCGAGCAAACGCTACGTCGACTGAGCGTATCTTCGCGCTGACGCCTGCGTGAACGATCGCGACGTCGCCGCGCTCGCCGCGGCGGTCCAGCACAACTGCGATCTCGCCGACGCGCGGCACGCCGGCGATCTGTCGCTGTGCACGTATCTACCCGAGATGCGCGAGCTCTTTCGTTGGCAGCGGCCGCTGCCCGAGACGCCCGCGCGCCGATGTCGGCGCCTGGATCGCAGCGCGCGAAGCGAGCTGGCAGGCGCTCGCCGACGAGCCCGGTGCCGATTACGCATCGCTGCCACTCGCGCCGAGCATCGATCTCTTCGACGCCGAAGGGGCGAACGCGCAACTCGCCGCGCGGCAGCTCGTCTACGGCGCGGGCATCGAGCGGTTCGGCCGGCCCGGGTTCTTCCTGGCCGATCTTGCCTACGAGCACATGCGCAACGGCGCGTGCTCGTGAGCGACCGCGAGCATGCGCGCGGCCTCAATCCGCCGCCGGCGGCCATGCGCGGCGACCTCGTGTTCGTGCGTCGCGACGTACTGCGACGCTCGCTGTGGACACGGATGGAAACGGCGAGCCGCCGCACCGCGGGCGACGCGTTCGGTGCCGCCTTCGCCGCGTACGCGACTGACGCCGATACGCCGGCGACACTCGAGCGGATGACCGAGGGTGAGACCAAAACGCTCGTGCTGCACGAGCTCGGCGAGCGGGCGGCCGCGCGCGCGCTCGGGCCGGACTGGGAAGCGATGCTCGCGCAGATCGCCGACCGGCGCACCGAGCTCGTCGTGCGTGCGGTGCGCGACCTGATCGCCGATTGCTCGGTGACATTGCGCGTGCTGCTCGACCGCAACGCGGACGGATCGATCCATTTCTGGTTTTCGCTGCTCGACGGGCATCGCCGTGAGCTCGTCCCGCAACTGCGCACGGCCTACGCCGTATTCGCAGCCGGCGACCGTGCACCGCTGCACGATGCGATCGCGCGCGGCGAACAACAGTTCACGGAGCTCGCCCACGCGCTGCTCGCGAGTTGGCGCGAGCGCGGCGCCGACGGCATGGCGGCGCGCGCCGCGCTGATCGCGCCCGGCAAGTGATGCTTCAATCGTCCTCGGCGTCGAGCGACGGGTCCTGCCCGCGCGGCTGCGTCAGCAGCAGCACGGCGGCCTGCTCGTCGTGGGCGAAGATCATCCGCACGAACGCGCCCTGCGGTTGCGCATCGGAGCTCGCGGCCGCCTCGCGCAGCGCCGCTAGAATCGCCTTCGCCTCGCGATAGCGGGCCGCGTCGGCAAGACGCTGCGGCGGCTGATGCACGCCGACTGCGAAGATGTAATAGGGCACCGGCGCAACCGATCACGCGATCGTCGTGACAAGCCGCGTCGGCTCGAGACCGTGCCGCCGGATCGCCGTCACGACTTCGTCGACGAATTCGGCCGGTCCCGCGACATGCACGTCGCCGCCCCCACACGTGGCGCCGTTCGCAAGCGCGTTCGCGATCCGCCGCCCGCCGTGGCGGCGATCGGCGTCCGCAAGCGGCACGTATTCGAATTGATCGAACGCGGCGGCCCACGCGTCGCACTGCCGGCCGAGATAATGACCGTCGATGCGCGTCGCGAGCCAGTAGAGCGTGAAGCAGTCGGACGCCTCGGCCTCGAGCGCGTGCTCGATCAGGCTGCGCACCGGCGCGAATCCGGTGTCGCACGCGATGAAGACCAGCGGCCGCCCGCCGTCACGGTCGAGCACGAAATCGCCGTACGGCCCGCGCACGTTCAACGCGTCGCCCGGCGCGACCCCGCCGTCGAACAGCAGTCGCGCGAGCGCGTCGCCCTTGTCACGCGCGACATGAAACATCAGATTGCGATCGTCGCACGGACAGCTCGCAACCGGATACGACGCGCGCATGCCACCGTTCGCCGTCGCGACGCCGAGCGTGACGCTCTGACCGGCGAGGAAGCGCAAGCGGCGGCTGCGCGGCGTCTGCGCGTGCAGCAGCAGCGTGTCGAAGCCGAGCGGCGCGATCGCACGCGCGGTTGCGACGATCTCCTGCGGCGGGATGTCGACCGGCCCGCCCGCTTCGAGCGCTTCGATCACCACGTCGCCCACTGGCGCGTGCGCGCACATCAGCACGTGACCCTGCTCGCGCTCGGCGGCCGACAGCGGATAGTCGGTGGTCGCGACGCGGCGAACCTCGCCCGAGACGACTCGGCATTTGCACAGCCCGCAGTTGCCGCTGCCGCATCCGTAGTTGAACGGCAGGCCCGCCCTTACACCCGCCTGCAGGATCGTATCGTTGCCCTCGACCGCGAATGCATGGCCGCTCGGCCGCACGATGACTCGAGGCGTGTCCATCGTCAATGCCCGGCCGCGATCAAATTCGACGCGATACGATGCGCGGTCGCGCCCGCCGTGGAACCGGGTTTGCCGTTGCGACTTGCAAGGTGCGCGCGCGCCATCGTCGATCTGCGCGCGTGTCATTCACCCGCGCTGGGCGGGCGGCAGGCGCGCTGCCTCAACTTTCTACTCGCATTTATTGGCGATTGCGTGCCCGCTGTCCATAACCGCGACGGAGGGCCCGCGCGTACCCCTCATGGGTGATAAACACCGAGGCGCAAGCGTGATGAAGTGCGCATTGGCGAAGCCGGCTTGATGCGCGGCCGGCGTTCGCGCCAAAGCCTCTGATGAAGATCTGCATCGTTTCCGACAGCCACGATCGCGCCGCGATGCTGCTTGCTGCGGTCGGCGCGGCGAAAGCGGAGGGCGCCGAAGCGGTCATCCATTGCGGCGATGTCATCGGCGCGAACACGCTGCGCCCGCTGATCGCGCTCGGGCTGCCGGTGCATGTCGTGCACGGCAACAATGCAGGCGATCCGGCGGCACTGCATGCGCTCGAGAGCTCGTCGTCGCGGCTCATCGCCTATCACGGGCCGGACGCCGATCTGCGGCTCGGTGGGCGGCGGCTGTTCGCGACGCACTATCCGCATTACGGTCGCGCGCTCGCGTGCACGGGCGAGTACGACGTCGTTTGCTGCGGCCACTCTCATGCGGTGGGTGTCGCGCGCCAGAAGAACATCCAGGGTGGCCACACATGGTTGGTCAATCCGGGCACCGTGGCCGGTCTCGGCGCGCCGGCAAGCTGGATTCTCGGCGATCTCGCCACGCTCGCATTCGAGATACGCCGCGTGTCGATGGAGTGGGATACGCCGGCGATCGCGCAGGAGGCCGGGTGAACGATTCGATTGCAACCGCGCAGACGATTCTCGTCGTCGGCGGCGGCATCGCCGGCATGACCGCTGCGCTCGAGGCCGCCGAATGCGGCGCCGATGTCGTGCTGGTCGAGCAGAGCCAAACACTCGGCGGCCGCACGGCGCTGCTCAACCGCTATTTCCCGAAGATGTGCCACCCGACGTGTGGCCTCGAGATCAACTTGCGCCGTCTCAAGGCCAATCCGCTCATTCGCGTGCTCACGCTCACCAGGGTCGTTCAGGTCACGGGACAGCGCGGCGACTACATGGTGACACTCAAGCGCAAGCCGCGCTACGTGAACGAGCGCTGCACCGCGTGCGGCGATTGCGCACGAGCAGTCTCCGCGCGCATCTCGAATCCGTTCAACTACGGGCTCGACGAGCTGCCCGCTGCGTACCTGCCGCATGCGATGGCGTATCCGCAACGCTACGTGCTCGATCCGTCGATCATCGGTACGCCCGAGGCGGACAAGGCGAAAGCGGCTTGCCGCTACGGCGCGATCGAGCTTGACATGCAGTCCGACACGCTCGAGCTCAGTGTCGCCGCGGTGATCTGGGCAACCGGCTGGAAGCCCTACGACGCGGCGAAGATCCAGCCGTACGGGTATGGACGGTTCGCGAATGTCATCACCAGTGTGGAGTTTGAGCGGCTCGCCGACCCGCAGGGGCCGAGCGGCGGCCGGCTCGCGCGGCCCTCCGACGGCAAGTCGGCGAAGAGCATCGCGTTCATCCAGTGCGCCGGCTCGCGCGACGAGAACCACCTGCGCCATTGCTCGCGCATCTGCTGCATGGCCTCGCTCAAGCAGACGCAGTACCTGCGTGAAACCTGTGCGCCGGGCGAGGACGCCGGCACCGCGACAATCTACTACATCGATATCCGCGCGATCGACCGTTTCGAGGACTTTTATCGCAAAGTCCGGCAAGACCCGGCGGTGAAGTTCGTGAAGTCGAAGGTCGCGCGCATCGCGCAGGACGACGCAAGCGGCGATCTGATCCTGCACGGTGTGGACACCGAGGGCTATCACCGCTACGCCGCGCGGCATGACCTGGTCGTGCTCGCGATCGGCATGGAGCCTCACGCGAACGATGTCGAGCTGCCGCCCGACGTGCTGGTCGATTCCAGCGGATTCGTCGAAGGCTCGCGCGACGGCGGCCAAATCGCCGCCGGTGCGGCGGCGAGCCCGCTCGACGTCAATCGCGCCGCACAGAGCGCGACCGCCGCCGCGCTGCGCGCGCTGCAGATCGTGCGCGGCCGTGCGCGATCGGAGGCGGCATGAGCGAGATGAAGACCGCCGCGTACCTGTGCACCGGCTGCGGCATCGGCGAGGCGCTCTCAACGATCGAGCTCGCGAAGATCGCGCAGAAGGAAGGCAAGATCGCGCTCGTGCGCGAGCACGCGTTCCTGTGCGGCGACGAGGGCGTCGGATTGATCGGCAACGACATCGCGAACGAAGCGGTAACGCACGTGATGATCGGCGCGTGCTCCCGCAGGACCAAGACCGCCGCGTTCTGCTTCCCGACGGTGGCGATGACGCGCGCGAACCTGCGCGAAGGTGTCGTCTGGGCGGTTGCGCCCGGCGATAAGCACAACGACGTGCGCCAGGAAATGGCGGCCGATTACGTTCGGATGGCATGCGCGGAGCTCAAGAGGATCAAGGTGCCGGCCGGCAATGCGCAGGCGGCCGCGACGCGGCGCATTCTGGTCGTCGGTGGCGGCATGTCAGGTTTGACCGCCGCGATCGAGGCGGCCGAAACGGGTTACGACGTCGTCGTTGTCGAGAAGAGCAACGCGCTCGGCGGTTGGGCCGACAAGCTCTGGCGGCGCACACCGCATCGGGAGCCCTACGGCGAGCCGCAGCCGACCGGCGTCGCCGAGCTCATCGAGAAAGTGCGCGCGCATCCGCGCATCGCCGTGCGGCTTTCGTCGCAGGTTGCCGAGACGCGCGGTGCGCCGGGCCGCTTCAGCGTCACGATCGCGCAGGAAAGCGGCGCAACATCTTTAGAAGAGGTCGGCGCGATCATTCAAGCGACCGGCTTCGCCGCGTACGACATCGCGAAGCTGCCGGAGCTCGGTGGCGGCAAGAGCGCGCACGTCATCGATCAGGCCGGGCTCGAAGCGCTTGCGAAGCGGGCGAACGGCGGCCCGATCCGGCGCAGCGACGGCCGCGAAGTGAAGAGCGTCGCTTTCGTCCAATGCGCGGGCCAGCGCGACGACAGCCGCAAGCACTTGCCGTACTGCTCGGGCCACTGCTGCGCGACCTCCATCAAGCAGGCGATGTACTTCAAGACGGCCGCACCCGACGTCGACACGGTCGTGCTCTACAGCGACCTGCGCATGCCGGGCATGGGCGAGGATTTCTACCGCAGCGCGCAGCACAAGGGCATCACATTCACGAAGGCGACCGTGCTCGGCGTCGACGCCAACGCGAGCGGCTGCACGGTGCGCTTTCGCGATCTGATCCTCGACGCCGATGCGAGCCTCGACGTCGACCTCGTCGTGCTCGCGACCGGCCAGGTGCCGAGCTCGGGCGTGGACATCGATGTTGCGGAAGAGCGGCAACCCGAGGTCAAGCCGATCTCGATCCTCAATCTTGCGTACCGGCAAGGCAAGGACCTGCCGCAGCTTGCGCACGGCTTCACCGACTCGCATTTCATCTGCTTCCCGTACGAGACGCGGCGAACGGGCATCTACGCTATCGGCCCGGTGCGCCGGCCGATGGACATCGCGCAGGCGACCGAGGATGCAACCGGTGCAGCGCTGAAGGCGATCCAGGCGATCGAGAACGCCGCGCAAGGCCGCGCCGCGCATCCGAGAAGCGGCGACCTTTCCTATCCGATCGTGCGGCTCGAGGGCTGCACGCAATGCAAGCGCTGCACCGTCGAATGCCCGTTCGGCGCGATCGACGAGGACGAAAGGCGCTATCCGGTGTTCAACGAGAGCCGCTGCCGCCGCTGCGGCACGTGCATGGGCGCCTGCCCGGTGCGCGTCATTTCGTTCGAGAACTACTCGGTCGACTCCGTTGGCGCGCAGATCAAATCGATCGACATGCCCGACGAGTTCTCGGAAAAGCCGCGCATCCTCGTGCTCGCGTGCGAGAACGATGCGTATCCGGCGCTCGACATGGCAGGCCACGCGCGCCGCGCGTATTCGGCGTTCGTTCGCGTGATTCCCGTGCGCTGCCTCGGCTCGGTCAACACGATCTGGATCACCGACGCGCTCAATGGCGGCTGGGACGGCGTGATGCTGCTCGGCTGCAAGAAGGGCGACGATTACCAGTGCCATTTCGTCAAGGGCTCCGAAATGGCGATCGACCGGATGAGCAAGGTCGACGACACGCTCAAGCAGCTCGGCCTCGAGCCCGAGCGCGTGGTAACCCACGAGGTCTCGATCACCGACGTCGTGCGCATCCCGCAGCTGATCGATGCCTACGCGGCGAAGATCGCCGAGATCGGAATGTCGCCGTTGAAGGGCTTCGCGTGAGGCGGCAATGAGCGAAATCGCGACCCCGCTGCTCGCTACCTATCGCGGCGACTTCCTGCGCGAGGTCGAGGCGAACGTCGAGGGCGGCGAGTGGGTGAAGATGTGCATGCAATGCGGCGTATGCGCGGGCTCGTGCCCGTTCGGACCGCACTGGGAGCATTCGCCGCAGAAGCTCTTCATGATGATCCGCGCCGGCGCGCGCGACGCGGTGCTCGCGACCGACTCGATGTGGATGTGCACATCGTGCTACAACTGTGTCGTGCGCTGCCCGCGCAAGCTGCCGATCACGACGATCATGCACGGGCTCGCCACCTACGCGCACCGGCTGGGAATCGCGCCGAAGCTGCAGCCCACGCGCGACTTCTCGCTGCAGTTCTGGGCGAACTGCACGAAGACCGGCCGCGTCAATGAGCTCGCGCTCACGCTGGGCCTCTACTTCAAGGACGGCCTCGTCGCCGGCATCAGGAAGGGGTGGCAGATGCGGTGGATGGGACTGGGCCTGCTGCTCGCCAAGCGGCTCAACGCGTTCGAGCTGTTGCGCGGCCACCGCTGCAAGGACCGCAAGGGAATCGAGGCGATGCTCGCGAAGGCGCGCGAGATCGAAAGCCGGCGTCGTGTCATTCCGAGCGGAGCGAGGAATCGGCTTGTCGCGTCGGAACAGCAGATTCCTCGTCGCTCGCGCTCCTCGGAATGACAATGGGAGCCACGATGGCGAAGAAAGAGTATGCGTTCTACCCGGGCTGCTCGTCGCAGCTCAAGGCGTCGGCGGCAAACTACCTGACGTCCGTCAATGCGATGTGCAAAACGCTCGACATCAAGCTCACGCCGATTCCCGACTGGAACTGTTGCGGTGCGTCGATCGGCTACGCGGGCGCCGGGGAACTCTCGCGGCACGTGTTGAACGCGCGCAACTTCGCGCTCGCCGAAAAGCACCTGCCGGGTCAGGACATCGTCGCCACCTGCGCCGCGTGCTGGCTCAACGCGCGCGAGAGCAAGGAGCAGCTCGACGCGAGCGCGCAACTGCTGGCGGACACGAACGAGGCGCTGAAGGAAGCAGGTCTCGATTACAAGGGCGAGGCGGCGGTCAAGCACATGGTCGAGGTGCTGATCGAGGACCTCGGCTACGACGCGCTCGCCAAGCCCGTCGTCAAGCCGCTCGACGGCGTCAAGTTCGCGGGCTACGTTGGCTGCCAGACGAACCGGCCGTTCGGCATCGCCGGCGAGTCGTTCGAGAACCCGGTGTATCTCGACAAGCTCGTCGAGACCGTCGGCGGCGAACCGATTCCCGAATACGATCAGAAAGTCACGTGCTGCGGCGGCGCGCTCGCGTTCTCCGAGCCCGACAAGAGCCAGAAGCAGATCCGCGACATCGTAGAGTCGGCGTACGACCACGGTGCCGACATGATCGTGACTCCTTGTCCGCTGTGTCAGGCGAACGTCGAGGTCTACCAATCCGAGATCAACCGCAAGCAGGGCACGAAGCTCGCGATGCCGGTCACCTACTACAGCCAGCTGATGACCGTTGCTTACGGCGGCAGCGCGAAGGAAGCGGCGCTGGACGGCCACTTGATCGAGCCGACGAAGCTCAAAGCGATCGCGGCGACGAAGTAGCCGGCGCCGGTTCGGCGACCCCTGTCAACATCGTCGCAAGTTTCCCTGAGCACGGGCCGGCGACCGAAAGGACGAGGGACTCTCGTTGCGGCCGCCCCCGGCGTCAATCCGGCGGCCGTTCGATCCGCAGCAGCAGTTGCTTGACCGCGTCCTGCTCCGAAAGGAACACGTTGTCCTCGCCCATCTCGGCGCTGAGTCCCGTGCGCTGCATCACCTCGAGGACCTGGCGCTTTACACCACCGAGGACCAGCGTGATCCCCGTCTGACGCAGCCGTTCGGACAGATTGCGCAACATCTCCACCCCGGACGCGTCGAGGTTGTTGATGCCGTAAGCCGCAATCAGAATGTACCTGAGGTCGGGATTCTCGCGCTGAAGGCGAAGCACGGCGTCCTCGAAGAACGAAGCGTTGGCGAAATACAGCGATGCGTCGAAGCGCACGGCGCCGATCTGCGGATGCAGCGCCGGAAGATCGAATCGCTGAGCGTCACGCAGCGTGCCGTCCGAATGCATGCCCACGATGGCGACCCGCGGCCGCATGCGGCCGTAGATGAAGGCGCCCAGCGAAATAATGATGCCCGCGAGGATGCCGTTCTGGATGTTGGGCGCGAACGCGAGCGTCACGATAAACGTCGCGGTGCCTGCAATTCCGTCGTCCTTGCTCGCAAGCCACGCCCGCCGAAGCGCCCGCATGTCGATCAGGTTGAGCACCGCGAGCATGATCATCGCGGCGAGCACGGGCTTCGGCAGATGATAGAGGTAGGGCGTGAAGAACAGCAGCGTGAGCAGAACCGATGTCGCGGCGAAGAGCGAGGACACTCCCGTCCGGGCGCCGGAGGCGAGATTGAGCGCCGAGCGCGAGAACGAGCCGCTCACCGGCATCGACTGGCAGAACGCCGCCGCGATCTTCGCGAGCCCCTGTCCGATCAGCTCCTGGTTCTCGTTCCACGGCGTGCGTGTCTTCACCGCGATCACCTTGCAGCTCGACATCGCCTCCATGAAGCTGATCAACGCGACGACAAAGGCGGCCGGAAGCAACGCCTTGATTGCGCCCCACCCCAATTCGGGCACGACGAAGCCGGGGAGACCGGTTGGAATGGTGCCCACGACCCTCCCGCCGCGGTCGGCGAAACCGAGCGCGTAGCTTGCCCAGGTCAGCAACCCTACCGTGATCAGCACGCCGGGCAGGCGCGGAACGAACCTCTTGAACACGAGCAGCAGGACGATCGCCGCGACGCCGAACGCGAGCGACATCTCGTGAAGCAGGTCCATGCGCGTCAGCACATTCCACGTGTCGAGCAGCAGGTGATCGGTCTGCCGCGTCGAGATGCCCATGAGCGCCGGAAGCTGCGAAAGCGCGATGATCAGCGCGGCCGCATTGATGAAGCCCATCAGCACCGGATGCGAGATCAGGCTCATCAGGAAGCCCGCTCGGGCGAGGCCGAAGGCCAGCTGAAACAACCCGGACAGCAAGGCAAGCAGCGTCACATAGGCATAGAACTGGTCAAGTCCCTGCGGCGCCAATGCGGTGACGCTCGCGGCGGTGAGCAGCGACGTCATCGCGACCGGCCCGGTGGCGAGCATTGCCGAGGAGCCGAACAGGATCCCGACGACGGACGGGATGAACGCCGCATAGAGACCGTAGTACGCAGGGACTCCGGCGAGTTGCGCGTAGGCGAGCGACTGCGGAATGGCGACCAGCGCAACCGAGATGCCTGCGATCAGGTCAGCGCGCGCTGTCGCCGCGGTCAAGCGTGGCCAGCGCAGGAACGGAAACAGGCGTCCCAATGCGCCTGGCATCGAATCGCGGCGGAGAAGCGCGAATACCCTGCTCATGCGAAAAACGCCGCCGATTGCATACCTGACGTCAAGGCACAGTCGCTCATCGACGCGCTTCGACGGAAATCCACGCGGCGCACGAAGCCGTGCACGACGCGAACGCTCCGCGAATCGCGTGCACACGCATCGGCAATGCCGTGTCGGCTCGCTCGCCGGCGCGCATCGCCTCGCGTACAGCCGTGATCAATCGATACCGCCGCCGCCCTCTTCCTCGCGCGCGAGCCGCTCGGCTGCCTCGCGCTCGAGCCGCGAACGCTGCTCGGCGGCGCGCGCCCGCCGCCGCTCGACGTTGTCGGCGTGCATCGCGACCGACATTTCGCCGAACAGCACCTGGCGCAGGAAGCGGAACGCGAACTGCATCGTCGCGACGTCGTCTTCGAGGATCGTCGTGAGCTCGTCGGGCGGCAGATCGTACACCTCGGAAAAGCCGTCGCTCGCGACGAACGAGCGGAAGCGATCGAGGTCGTAGCATGCCATGAAGAAAAACTCGAGGCTTCGCTTCGACGGCTTGCCGACCGTTGGACCGCACGACTTCTTCTTCAGCACGAGCTGGCGCCAGCCGCGCGCGAGCTCGTCGTATTCGGGCAATCCCTGCTCTTTGCGGTAGTCGGCGATCGAGATCTCGCGCGGCTCGCGGTGGCCGAGGCAATGCGGCTCCTCGACCAGCGCGTACGCCTGCCGATCGACCGACTCGTCCTGCTTGCGCATCGACAGCAGCGCGACCGGGTAGTAGCGGCAGGCGGTCGGCCGGTCGCTGTAAATGCTGCAGCCTTCCGGCACCATGTAGCGGCACGCGGTGCCGCCGTCGACCGGCTTCAGCTTGACGCCGGCGATGCCGTCCTTCTCGAGCTCGTACGGAACGGTAAACCGGGCGAGGAACTCGCTCGTCGACAAGTCGAGCCGGCGCGCGAGCCGCAGCACGTCGTACGGCGTGAGCGAGATGTCGATGTTGCTGCAGCACGCGTTCCAGCACTTGACCCCGCGATGGCACTGAAAGCGGATGACGTGCGACTCGTCGAGCAGCGTCGGCACGACGGGGCTTTGCGGAAAGGGAATGTCGGGGCGGGACATGGCTACGCTTCCCGGAAGTTGTCATCCCGAGCAGCGCGAGGGATCTGCTGTTGATTTGCGCAAGGCAGAAGCAGATTCCTCGTCGCTACGCTCCTCGGCATGACACGGTGCCTCGTTGCAAGTTGCTGCTAATGCGGCGCCGCCGCCTTGAACAGCTTCGACTTGTCGACGAGGTCGACGTGCTTTCGCTTGAAGCACGTCCACTTCCTGCTGTTCCTGTCGTACACCGAATTGACGAAGCAATGCCAGTTTTCCTCGTCGACAAAGTTCTTGTCCGTGCGGTAGTAGAAGCCGGGATAGCGCGACTCCTCGCGGAACTGGATGTGCTTCATGTGCGCTTCGGCGGTGATGATGCGATGGTAGTTTTCCCACGCCCGCAAGAGCTCGTGCAGGTCCTTCGCGCGCATCTTCGCCGCGTCCTCCTTCAGCATCTCCAGCTTCTCTTCGGCGACGGCCAGCATCTTGTCGTTGGTGTTGTAGTACGTCGCCACGCCGGCGACGTACTCGTCCATGATCTTCTGCAGCCGGAACTGCAGCATCTTGGGCGAGATGTAGTGCGGGTTGATGTCGATCGCCGTCGTGTAGTCCTTGTGCTCGAGGAAGTGGCGAACCGGCTTGTAGATCTGCTCGGCGAGCTCGGCGGGCGGCGTGTCGAGCTCGGGCTTCCACTGCTTGTTGTCGAGCGCGAACTTGACCATCGCTTTCGCCGCGAGGCGGCCTTCGGCGTGCGATCCCGACGAGAACTTGTGGCCGGACGCGCCGACGCCGTCACCGGCAGTGAACAGTCCCTTGACAGTCGTCATCGAGCGATAGCCCCAGCTCCAGCCGCGGGGCAGATGCGCCGGCACGCCGTCGTAGTCACCGTCCTCGGCGGTCGGCGCGCCGAGGTCCGTCGGTCCCGACACCCAGATGCCGCAACAGCCCGAGTGGGAGCCAAGAAGGTACGGCTCGGTCGGCATCAGCTCGGACATCTTCTTTTCCGGCTCGATGTTCTCGCCGACCCAGATGCCGCATTGGCCGATGCACATGTCGAGGAAGTCTTCCCACGCTTCGGCTTCCAGGTGCTTGACCTCCTTCGGTGTCAATGTCTCGCGTAGCTTGGCGAGCGCGCTGACGGTGTCCATGTAGATCGGGCCCCGGCCTTCCTTCATCTCCTTCAGCATCAGGTGATTGCGAAGGCAGGATGCCGGCACCGCGGCTTGACCGTACGGCGGATACTGGTCGAGCAACGCCTTGTTCTTGACCATGTAGTCTTCGCCGTACGCGTTGGTCGCCTTAGCCTTGAACAGCAGAAACCACGCGCCTACCGGGCCGTACCCATCCTTGAACCGGGCCGGGACGAAACGGTTCTCCATCATCGTCATCTCGGCGCCCGCCTCCGCGGCCATCGCGTACGTCGAGCCCGCGTTCCACACCGGATACCACGCGCGGCCGGTGCCCTCGCCGACCGAGCGCGGCCGGAACAGATTCACGCAGCCGCCGGCGGCAAGCAGGATCGCCTTTGCCTTGTACACGTAGATCCTGTTCTCGCGAACCGAGAAGCCCACGGCGCCGGCGATGCGCGACGGGTCGTTCTTGTCGTTCACCAGCTTGACGATGAATACGCGCTCGTGGATGCGATCGAGGCCCAACGCCTTCTTCGCGGCCTCCGCGACGATCCACTTGTACGACTCGCCGTTGATCATGATCTGCCACTTTCCCGAGCGCACCGGCTTGCCGCCGTCCTTCAGCGCCGGCAGGCCCTCGCGCTGCGACTCGGCGCCGTCGTGGCGCACGCCCTCGGCGTCGGTCTTCCAGATCGGCAACCCCCACTCCTCGAACAGGTGCACCGACTCGTCGACGTGACGGCCGAGGTCGTAAGCGAGATCGTCGCGCGTAATGCCCATGAGGTCATTGGAGACCATGCGGGCGTAATCGGCCGGGTCCATGTCCGGGCCGATGTACGTGTTGATCGCGGACAGGCCCTGCGCAACAGCGCCCGAGCGATCCATCGCCGCCTTGTCGACGAGCTTGATCCTCAATTCCACGCCGGTCTCGGCCTTCGCCGCCTCTGCCCAGCGCATTATCTCGTAGGCCGCGCCGCAGCACGCCATGCCGCCGCCGACGAGCAGGATGTCGAGCTCCTCCTCGACGACTTCCGGATTGCCAAACGTTCCTTCGGACATTGCAGTCACCTTGATCTAGAGGGATCGGCGTGTTACGGCTTCACGCGCAGCAGCTCGCCGTCGCGGCCCGGACGGTAGCCTCCGGACTGTGTGAAATAGCCGGACTTTTCGATGTCCGCGAGCTTGGGCATCGACTTGCCACCGTAAGGGTCGATCGACCCCTCGGACGTCGTGCGTGTCGGGAACTTGAAGCGCTTGAGCGTGCCGTTGCGGAACTTGATCGTCCACATGATGGAGTCTGACCCTCGCAGCGGCTGCACCGACCCGCCCAGCGGAACGATGTCGGCGTAATGGCGCACCTCGATCGCGTTCTGCGGGCAGATCTTCACGCACGAATAGCACTCCCAGCACTGGTCGGGCTCCTGGTTGTACGCCTTCATCGCGTGGCCGGTCGCCGAGCCGTCCTTGTCGAGCATCATCAGGTCGTGCGGACAGATGTACATGCAGGCGGTCTTGTCCTGGCCCTTGCAGCCGTCGCATTTGTCGGTTCGAACGTAGGTTGGCATCGAGCTTTCTCCATCAATGGGCCGGTGGCGGTGAAACCGCCGGGAATCGCGAATCGCTCACCGGGCCGAATGACCGACGAGCTTGACTTCCACTCTGTGCGCCGCGTCGAGACCGGCGTAGTAGTCGCGCAAAATCGCGAGCACTTCGGGCCGGCTGAATTCGGCTGGCACGCTCGCGCCTTCGGACAGCCACTTGCGAAGCTTCGTCCCCGACACGAGCAGCCGGTCGGAATCCTCGTGCGGGCACGTGCGTCCCGATGCCATGCCGCCGCACCGGTAACACCAGAACGTCCAGTCGATCTTGAGCGGCTGCGTCTCGAGCGCGTCCTTCGGGATCTGGTCGAAGACGTGATGCGCGTCGAACGGGCCGTAGTAGTTGCCCACACCCGCGTGATCGCGGCCGACGATCTGGTGCGAGCATCCGTAGTTCTGGCGGAACAGCGCGTGCAGCAGCGCTTCGCGCGGACCTGCGTAGCGCATGTCGAGCGGATAGCCCGCCTGCACGATCGTCTTCTCGACGAAATACTTGTCGGCGAGCGCCGCGATCGCGCGCGTTCGCACCGACGCGGGAATGTCGCCGGGCTTGAGCGCGCCCAGCAGCGAGTGCACGAGCACGCCGTCGCAGACTTCGATCGCGACCTTCGCGAGGTACTCGTGCGAGCGGTGCATCGGATTGCGCGTCTGGAACGCGGCGATCTTCGACCAGCCGAGCGAGGCAAACAGCGCGCGCGTCTCAGCCGGCGTCTTGAACAGCGCGCCGTACTGCTTGTCGAATCCGCCCTTGGAAAGCACCTTGATCGGCCCGGCGAGGTTCACATCGGGCTGCGCGAGCACCATCTTCACGCCCGGATGCTCGGCGTCCGTCGTGCGGAACACGGTGGCGCATTCGTGCGCTTTGTCGATCCGGTATTTCTCGGTGACGAGCATCGTCGCGAGCGCGTTGCCGTCGTCGGAATCGACGAGCGCGATCTCGTGTCCGATGCGAATCGACGCCGCGATCGCCGGGTCGGCGGAGAGCGTGATCGGGATCGGCCAGAACAGCCCGCTCGCCGTCTTCATGCCATCGCACACGCCTTGCCAGTCGGCGTGCGTCATGAAGCCGTCGAGCGGCGTGAAGCCGCCGATGCCCATCATGACGATGTCGCCTTTTTCGCGCGAGCTGACCGTAAGCTTCGGCAGCGTCGCCGCGTGCGCGCGCTCGACGACGAGCGGCGCGCCTTCGAGCAGCAGCGGTCGCAGCTCGCCGCCGCCGTGGGGCCGAACCAGAGCCATCATTGATCTCCGGCAAAGCCGGCGCATCGCCGGCTTGTCAGCGCCCGAGCGCAATGGGACAGTGGGATCGCGCCGCGTCGCGGCGGTGGCGTCGCGACGGCGATCGGTTGTCCGGCGTTGGCGATACGCATGTGTCGTCCAATCGCGTGGAAAAGAGCCTTCCGCGCTTTCGTATTAGGCTGGTCGCCGGCCCCGGGTGTCTATAAGCACGACGGGTGGCTCGCCATTACCCACATGGGTGATCGCGCGTAGAATCGAGACGAGATGACCTGCCGAACGCCCATCGCGTTACGGCGGGCCGGAGGAGTGATGAATCCAGGCGCGACCACGGCCTTGCAGCCGGAGATCAGGACGATCGATCCCGCATCCGACGAGGTGCGCGAGCTCGACTCGGCGCTGGAGCCGTTCCTCGCGACCGTCGTGAAATTGGCGAACGCGTACGCAGGCGCGGTGCGCGCGCTGACGCCCGACGGCTGCACGCTGCGACTGGTCGCCGCCGTCGGCTTGTCCAACGACGTCGTGCGGCACGAGTCGATCGTCGGCGCGTGCGGCGTCTGCGGCGAGGCGGCTCGCGGCGACGGCGTGCGCGTCGCCTCGGATCAGACAGGATGCGACAAGCTCGCGCTCGCCGCCTATTTCGGTAAGCCGCACTCGGGGACGATCGCGGTGCCGCTCGAGTACAAGGGCCGCACCGTCGGCGTATTCACGCTGTTCATCGACGGTGTCGATCAGTTGCGCCCGGAAGTGATCCACCTGCTGCGGCCGATCGGCGAGCTGCTCGGGCTCGCGCTGGAGAACGCGAGGCTCGAGCGGGACAAGGCACGCGCGAGCCTCGAGCAGGAGCGCCGGGCGATGGCGGGCGAAATCCACGACTCGCTCGCGCAATCGCTGACGTTCGTGCGCATGCGGATGCCGCTGCTGACCGACGCCATCGACAAGCAGGACCGCGAGCGCGCGCTCGGCTACTGCGCGGACGTCAACGACGAGCTCGCGCGCGCCAATCGGCGCCTGCGCGAGCTGATCACGCACTTCCGCACCGGCATGGATGCGCTGGGGCTTCACCGCGCGCTCGCCGACGTCGCCAGCGGCTTCTACGGACAGACCGGCATCGCGCTCGATTTCCAATCGCGCGTGCCCGATCTCCAGCTGCCGGTCGCCGATGAGATGCAGGTCTACAACATCGTGCGCGAGGCGCTCGCCAACGTGCGCAAGCATTCCGGCGCGAAGCATGCGAGCGTGCGGTTCGACCGGGACGGTGAGCACGCAGTGGTGACGATCGAGGATGACGGCGAAGGCGTCGGCGTCGCAGGCCTGACGAACGCCGTCAACGACGACGAGGACGCCGGTCCGCACTTCGGAATCGAGATCATGAAGCAGCGCGCGAAGGCGGTGGGCGGCCGCATCGATTTCGAGAACCTCGCAACGGGCGGCACGCGCGTGCGGCTCACGTTCCCGGCCGCCTCGGTCGCGCAGGTGGGCGCTCGATGAGCGAGCCGTTCCGCGTCGCGTTGATCGACGATCACGGGCTGTGCCGCCGCGGTCTTGCCGAGCTGCTCGAGCTGCGCGCCGGGATGAAGGTCGTCGGCACGACCGGCAATCCCGACGAGACGGTCGAGCTCCTCAAGACTCAGAAGCCCGATCTCGCCGTCATGGACCTGCGGATGGCGCCGACCGACGGGCTGCGCGTGCTGCAGCGGCTGAAAGACGAGGGCATCGCAGTGCCGATCGTGATCCTGACGCTGAGCGATTCGGCCGACGACCTCGCAACTGCGTTGCGGCTGGGCGTGCGCGGCTACCTGCTGAAGGACATGGAGCCGCAGGACGTGATCGACTCGATCGCCCGCGCGGCGCGCGGCGAGCTCGTCGTCGCGCCGGTGATGGCGGCAAAGCTGTCAGGCCTGCTGCAGGACGGCCATCATCGCGAACAGCGCGAGAACTCGCTGCGCCAACTGACGACCCGCGAGCGCGAGATCCTGATCCACGTCGCGCGAGGCTTGAGCAATAAGGCGATCGCGCGCGAGCTCGGCATCAGCCACGACACCGTCAAGCTGCACGTCCGACACATCCTGTCGAAGCTGAACCTCGTCTCGCGCGTCGAGGCGGCGGTATTCGCGATCGAGCATCGCATCGACATGGCCGAGTTGGCGGGCGAGCCGCGGCCGCGCGTCGTCGCGACGCGCTGACAACAACGAACCTTCGCCCGGGTGCACCGGGCACCCGCTCGGAAAGGCACAGACCGGCGATCGGCCGGCGGCGTTCGTTTTCGGCGCAGACGCCATCCGATCCGCCGTTCGCGTATGCGACAACGCGAGGAGGTTCACTATGAGAAACATTCGTGCTACCGGCTGCGGCGTGATGCTCGCGTCCGCGTTGCTCGCCTTCGGCGCCGCCGACGGCGCGCAGCGTACGTTCGTCGCGAGCTACGGCAACAACCTCAACACATGCTCGCTCGGATCGCCGTGCCGCGATTTCGCGACCGCGATGGCTCAGACCGACCTCGGCGGCGAGATCATCGTGCTCGACAGCGCCGGCTACGGCAAGGTGGTGATCGATCGTTCGGTCGCCATCGTCGCAGCGCCGGGGATCTACGCGGGGATCAGCGTGTTTTCGGGCAGCGGCGTCTTCATCGACGCGCCCGGCGCGAAGGTCACGCTGCGCGGACTGACCATCAACGGTCAGGGCGGAACTTACGGCGTCTATTTCAACCAGGGCGCGCGACTGCACGTCGACGGCTGCGTCGTGTCCGGACTCGTCACCGGCATCTTGACGTACGGCGGGGACGCCACGGTCCAGGACACGACAATCCGCGACCATTCGCAGCGTGGAGTCGACGTGCAGAACGGCTCGCTGTCGGTGCAGCTCGACCGGGTCAGGATCCAGCACAATGGCCTGCAAGGGATGAATGTCCAGCTGTCATCCGGCGGCGTTCGTGTCTCCGTGCGCGACTCGACGATCACCGACAACGGTCGGGAAGGCGTGTGGATCAACGCGACGTCCGGCAGCGCGCTCGCCGCCGTCGATGTCGAGTCGTCCGAGATCGCGTCGAACGGCTGGACGACGTCATCGTCGGGCGTTTCCGTCTATGCCGCCAGCGGGTCGATCGCCGAGCTGAGCCTCGCTCGGAGCCTGGTCGTCCGCAACAACGGCAACGGCATCAACGTAGCCAGCGGAGGTGGCGCGGCGCGCGCGTCGATCACCGACAACACGATCACCGGCAACTATGCAAATGGCGTGTACAGTGCCGGAAGCGGCACGACCGTGCTCGCGACTCGCAACACGGTCACGCTCAATTCGGACTTCGGCTTCTTCAACTTCAACAGCACGTTCTACAGCGGCGGCGACAACCGCGCGATGCTGAATTTCGCAGCGGGTCGTGCGCGGCGGTGCCGGCGCTGGGCACGTCGTCGAACCACGCGAGCCGGTCGCGCAGCCGCACGACGTCGCCGACGATGATCAGCGTCGGTGGCTGCAAATGCGCATCGGCCGCGAGCGCCGGCAATGTCGCCAGCGTGCCGGTCACCACGCGCTGCGTCGGCCGCGTGCCGTGCGAAACGATCGCCGCCGGCGTCGTCGCCGCGAGACCATGCGCGACGAGCTCGCGGCAGAAGCGCGCGAGGTCGCGCGAGCCCATGTAGCAGACGATCGTCTGCCGGGGCCGCGCGAGCGCATCCCAGTCGAGATCGGCGGCATCGTCCTTCAAATGCCCGGTCACGAACGTCACCGCCTGCGAGTGATCGCGATGCGTCAGCGGAATGCCCGTGTACGCGGCGACGCCGGATGCGGCGGTGATGCCGGGTACGACCTGGAACGCAACGCCCTGCTCGGCGAGCGTCTCGATCTCCTCGCCGCCGCGCCCGAAGATGAACGGGTCGCCGCCTTTCAACCGCACGATGCGCTTGCCCTGTCGCGCGAGCTCGACCATCCGTTCGTTGATCGCCTCCTGCCGCATCGTGTGATGGTTGCACTGCTTGCCGACGTAGACACGTTCGGTTTGCGGCAGCACGAAGTCCATGATCGCGTCCGACACCAGATGGTCGTAGAGCACGACATCGGCCTGCTGGATCATCCGCAGCGCGCGAAGCGTCAGCAGCTCGGGATCGCCGGGGCCGGTGCCGACCAGCGCGACTTCGCCCGGCGCGAGCGGGCGCCCGGCGGCCTCTATGGGCCGAAGCGCGTACGGCGGAATCGAAGCACGATCCATCAGAATGCTCCTGCGACGAGCGCCTCCCGCAAGCCCGGCGCCCGAGCCGCCGCACGCTGCGAACGGACGAACGCGACGAAGCGTCGCGGCCAGTCGTTGCCGCCGACGGAGCGCAGGTGGGCGTAGGACGCGAGCACGTTGCGCTGGACGATGCCGTCGCGCTCGCCGTCCACGCCGTGTCCGCGCGCGACGCGATACGCGTAGCGCAAATCAGGCGCGACGTTCACGAGGCGCGAATAGTGGAACTCATGCGCGCGCACGCGCGTGCCGCTCGCGCCGGGCCACGGAAATTCGGCGGTCTCGTCGAGCTCGACATAGCCACGGCCGACGGGCTTCGCGCTCATGACGACGTCGGCAGGCAGTGCGCCCACCATTGCGTGACGCTCGCCGCGCCATTCGATCGAACGCGCGAGGTACATCAGGCCGCCGCATTCGGCGTACACGGGCAACCCGGCGTGGATGCGTGTCCGGATTTCGGCTCGCAGGCTGCGGTTGGCCGCGAGTTGCGACGCGAGCGCTTCCGGAAAGCCACCACCGATGAAGAGCGCGTCGACATCGGGCAGCCGGGCGTCATGCAGCGTGTCGAACGGCACGAGCGTCGCGCCTGCAGCAGCGAACGCGTCGAGGTCGTCCGCGTAGTAGAAGCCGAACGCGGCGTCGCGTGCGACGCCGATGCGCACTCGCGATCCGGTTGCCGGAATGGCGTGCACCGACGCCGATCGCGGCAGCGGCGGCGCATCGATCGCGAGCAATCGATCGATGTCGACACCTTGCGCGATCGCGTCGGCGATCGCATCGATCATCGCCGCCGCGTGCTGCGCCTCGTTGCTTGGCATCAGCCCCAGGTGGCGCTCGACGATCGCAAGCCGCGGATCCTCGCCCAGCGCGCCGAGCACCGGCACGTCGGTGCATTGCTCGACCGCCGCACGCAGCTTCGACTCGTGGCGCGGGCCCGCGACGCGATTGAGGACGACGCCGGCGATCCGGATGTCGCGCTCGAACGCCTGTTGGCCGAGCACCAGCGGCGCGATGCCGCGCGTCATGCCGCGCGCGTCGAGCACCAGCACGACCGGCAACGCGAGCATGCGTGCGATCGCGGCGCTGCTGTCGCGGCCGTCGTTCGACATGCCGTCGTGCAGTCCCTTGTTGCCCTCGACGACACAGACGTCGGCGCCGCGCGCGTGGCGTCCGAATGCGGCGACGATCTCGTCGCGGGTCGACAGGTACGGATCCAGATTGCGGCACGCGCGGCCCGCCGCCCGCGTGAGCCACATAGGGTCGATGTAGTCGGGCCCTTTCTTGAACGGCTGCACGACGAGTCCGCGACGGGCAAGCGCCGCGGCGAGGCCGATCGACACGATCGTCTTGCCTGACGACTTGTGCGCAGCGCTGACGAGGAAGCGGTGAGCGCTCATGTCAATCGGCCGCCGCCGAGGCCGGCGTCTCGCGCGGCAGGAACTCGAGCGCGCGCGCGCCGACGGCGGTGATCAGCAGCGCCGCAGCGACGCCACCGAGGCCCAGCAGTAACTCGGGCAACGATGGCGCGTAGCTCGCGATCGCACCGTCGAAGAACGTGCTCTCGACGGCCATGCCCGGGAAGAGCTCGAGCGGATACGCCTGCCCGCCGATGATGAACACGTAGAGCTCGCAGAACGCGCCGGCGATGACGAGCGCCGAGGCGGCGAGCGCGGCGCGCGGCCCGGCCGCAGGCGCATAGATCAGCGCGAGCGGCACGACGCTGCCGATGCCGACGTAGCCGAGCCAGAACAGCGCCGGATAGACACCGCCGTCGAACAGGATGAAATGCTCGAACCCGAGCTGCTTCGCAAAGTACGCGTTGGTCAGATGGTGCGCGGCGACGAAGTACAGCGTCGCCGCGACGAACACGCCGAGCAGCCGCCGCATCCGCCGCTCGACGTGCTCGGGCATGGCAAGGCCGTTCCACGCCAACATTGCCGCCTGCACGAGCAGGAACACCGCGAGCCCCCAGCCGAACGACATGACGATGAACAGCGGCGGCAGCAGCGCCGAGCCGTAAGCCTGCCGTGCGGCGAGGAACGCGAAGATCGCGCCGGTGCCGGTCGTGAGGATCAGCCGGAAGACGAACGCCGCGAAGCCGGCTGCCTTCGCGTAAGGATTCATCCGCCGCTCCATCAGCGTCCACAGGTACATGGCGACGATCGCCGTCATGCCCGAGTACAGGAACACGTTCCAAGCGAATACCGACGTGAAGTTGTAATGCGTCGCGGCGACGATCAGCCGGTCGGGACGGCCGAGATCGAGCATCAGCACCATCAGGCCGCCGGCGAGCATCGCAAGGCAGAGCAGGCCGGCGAGCGGCGCGCGCACCTTGTACGCGGGCTTGCCGAACACCGATCCGATCGACGCGACGTTCACCACGCCGGACGCGGCGACGATCAGGAAGATCGCGAACACGTGCGGCAGTCCCCACACGACCTGGTTCGTCATGCCGGTGACGACATGGCCGCGCTCTTCCATGTAATAGGCGGCGCCCAGACCGACGGCGAGGACGAGCGCGGCAACCGCGGTCAGCGCGTAGAAGAGCCGTGTCGACGTGCGGGCGGACAGCGTTTCGCTGATCACGTCAGATCCCCTGATAGCGCACGCCCGGATCGAGGCGCAGGTCGGCGCGGATCTGCGTCGTCGGCAGCGCGCGGATACGCCGCGAGATGTCGCTCGATGCGTCATTGAGATCGCCGAACACGATGGCCTGCTTCGGGCACGAATCGGCGCACGCGGGCGCTCGCCCCTTGTCGATGCGGTGTACGCACAATGTGCAGCCCTCGACGCAGCCCTTGCCGCGCGGCACGTCCGGACGCTGGTCGGCGAGCGGCTCGTGCACGAAGCTTCGCGCCTTGTACGGGCACGCCATCACGCAATAGCGGCAGCCGATGCAGCTGTGGCGGTCGACCAGCACGATGCCGTCGGCGCGCTTGAACGACGCGCCGGTCGGGCAGACGTCGACGCACGGTGGGCTCGCGCAGTGCTGGCACATCACCGGAGCGCTCCCCGTGCGGCCACTGCGCGCATCGCGTATCTGCACGATGCGGATCCACTGCGCGTCGGTCGGCCCGGTACGCCCGGAAAGCCCGTTCTCCCTGGTGCACGCCTGCACGCACTCGTTGCAGCCCGGCGGGCAGCGCGTCGTGTCGATCAGCAGGCCCCAGCGGACTTTGCGCGATGCGGGTTCGCCCGGCGCGCGCGGCGATTGCGCCTGCGCGATCTCGAACAGCCGGATGCCCGGCGCGAGCGCGACGCCGGCGAGCGCCGATGCGGCAGCGGCAAGCACCGCGCGGCGCGACACGCTGTGGGCTGCGCGGTGGCTGTCGCTCATCGCTTTTCCGCCGCTGCGCTCAGCGCGTCGCCCACGCGGGCTTGATGGCATTCGAAGCAGTCGAGCTTGACGGCAGCGTAGTGGTGGCAGCTCTCGCAAAACGCTTGCGGGCTGCCCGTGACCGAACCGGCCGCGACACCCGCGCCTTTGCCGGCATGACATTCGACACATGCGGCAAGGCTCACCTTCGCGCCGCGCACGCCGTCGCGCACGGTCGTGTCGCGCTGATGGCGAAGCAGTTCCGGATGCAACCGCCGCATGACTTCGGGCGGCTCGATGCACTGCGTCGACTTGTCGACGGCGATCGTCGGCATCGGGACACGGCTCGACGTGTCGGCCGCGAACGCGGAGACGGCCACAACGAGCGCAAACGCCGCGCACGCCGTGACGAACCGTCGGGGCATGTCATCCCGAGCGCAGCGGGGGAACTGCTGTTGCGCGCGTTCGACCCCTTGCGCACAGCGGATTCCTCGTCGCTGCCGCTCCTCGGAATGACATGGGTGGTTCTTCACTCGCCGAGCCCCATCTGAATGTAGCCGGTCGGGCAGACGTCGGCGCAGATATGGCACCCGACGCAGCGGTCGTAGTCGGTGTACACGTACCGTCCGGTCGTCGCCTGCTTCTTCGGTACCTTCTTCACCGCGGTCTGCGGGCAGTAGACGACGCAGTTGTCGCACTCGAAGCACAGGCCGCAGCTCATGCAGCGTTTGGCCTCGGCGATGGCCGCGTCCTCGGCGAGCGCCGCAATGCGCTCGTCGAAGTTGCCGAGCGCGCTCTCCTTCGTCAGCGTGACGATGCGGCGGCGGTTTCGCGGCGTGTACGGGAAATGACCGAGGAACAGCTCCTTGTGCGCAATGACGTAGCGCTCGGAGCGGTTGTCGAAGTTGTGCACGGCGTTCGGGCTCGCGTCGGTGCCGGTGAGCGGCTCGTCGATCCTGCCGATCGTGACGCCCTTCTCGACGTACTTGCGCATCAGGTCGAACGGGTGCACGTCGATCTTCGGCCGCTTGCCGAGTTCCTCGCCGGCGAGGAAACGGTCGATGCCGTCGGCCGCGATCGCGCCGTGGCCGATCGCCGTCGTGAGCAGATGCGGCCGGATGACGTCGCCGCCGGCGAATACACCCGGCTGCGCGGCGAGCGCATACGAGCGATCCGCGCTGACGGCACCCTTGCCGTTGTCGAACGCCTCGAGGCCGGTGAAATCGACGGCCTGTCCGATCGCTGAAACGATCAGATCAGCGTCGATGTCGTGCGCGGTGGCTTCGTTGATCTTGATCTCGAGCCGCGGCCCGACGAACTTCGCCTCGCATTCGGCCACGCGCAGCGCCGTCGCACGGCCGCTCGCGTCCTTCACCACCGCGATCGGCGCAAGCCCGCCGCGGATGTGGATGCCTTCGGCCTCCGCCTGCTCGACCTCGTGCCGATTCGCCTGCATCTTGTCGACGGCGAACACGCTGGTCAGCACGACGTCGGCGCCCTGCTTCGCCGCGGTTTCGGCGACGTCGTGCGCGAGGTAGCCGGCGATCGCCGCTTCCGAGTCGGTCGGCTGCGCGTGCTCGACGTGGCCGAGCCGGCGCGCCACCGTCGCGACGTCGATCGACGTGTCGCCGCCGCCGACGACGACGACGCGCTTGCCGACATAGCGCAGACGGCCGTCGTTGAATGCACGCAGGAACGCGGTCGCCGTGACGACGTTCGGCGCTTCCGGGTCCTTCACCGGGAGCGCGCGACCGGCCTGCGCGCCCATGCCGAGGAAGATCGCATCGAATTCGCTGCGCAACTGCTCGAGCGTCACGTTGGTGCCGACGCGGCACTTCAACCGCGCCTCGACACCGAGGTCGACAATGCGCTGGATCTCGGCATCGAGCACGTCGCGCGGCGTGCGGAATCCGGGGATGCCGTAGCGCATCATGCCGCCCAGGTATTCGCGCTCGTCGAAGATCGTGACCGCATGCCCTTTGCGCGCGAGCTGGTACGCGCACGAAAGTCCGGCCGGCCCGCCGCCGATCACCGCAACCTTCTTGCCCGACGAGCGCGCCGGCTTGTCGTACGCGAGCTTGTGCTCGATCGCCCACTCGCCCAGGTAGTGCTCGACCGAGTTGATGCCGACGTGGTCCTCGACCTCGTTGCGATTGCAGCCGGTCTCGCACGGCGCCGGGCACACGCGGCCCATGATCGATGGGAACGGGTTCGCCTGCGTGAGACGGCGCCACGCGTATTCCTGCCATGGCATGCCCGCCGGCGGCTTCTCGATGCCGCGCGCGATGTTGAGATAACCGCGGATGTCCTCGCCGGACGGACAGCTTCCCTGGCACGGCGGCGTGGACTGGATGTACGTCGGGCACTTGTGCGATCGGTCGCCGTCGAAGATCTTCTGGTGCCAGTCCTTCCACGTCGCATCGCCTTCCTTGTAACGGCGGAACGTGAGGTTCATGGTCGCGGTATCCGCGGCAGTCGCCATCGTGCTACCCCCTTGGTGATCGCTCATGACTTCGCGCCCAGCCGAATCGCGGTGCTGACGAGTTGGTGCACGCCGCCGACCATGCCCATCTTGAAGCCGTAATACGGCAGCACCTTCGTGAACTGCGCCTTGCAGATCGCGCAGATCGTCGCCATGAAGTTGACGCCGTGCTCGTCGGCGACGGCGCGCAGCGCCTCCATCCGCGGCAGCGCGCCCTTGACGCGCAGGTCGAGCAGCTCGTCGGTGAGCAGACCGCCACCGCCGCCGCAGCAGAATGTGCGCTCGTGCGTAGTCTCCCGATCCATCTCGACGAACTTGTTCGCGGAGGCGCGGATGATCGCGCGCGGGATCTCGAACTGTCCGCCGGGCATGTCGCCCATGCCCGAGCCGCGCGCGACGTTGCAGCTGTCGTGGAACGTGACGACGCGCTCGTCGTTCGCGTCCTTGTCGAGCGTCAGCGCGCCGCGGCCGATCAGGTCGTACGTACGCGCCACGCGTGGCCGCATTCGCCGACGACGATGCGCTTCACGCCGAGCTCGAGCGCCGCCTCGCGGATACGCAGCGCGATCGTGCGCAGCTGCTCGTAGTTGCCGATGAACATGCCGAAGTTGCCTGCTTCGGAGGCGTGGGACGACAACGTCCATGTGATTCCGGCGGCGTGGAAAACCTTCGCGTAGCCGATCAGGCTGTCGACGTGCGGCTCGGCGAAGAAGTCCGCCGACGGCGTGACGAGCAGCACCTCGGCGCCCTTCTGGTCGAGCGGGAAGCGGACGTCGAAACCGGTGTCTTCCTTGACGTCTTCCTCGAGGCCCGTCAGCGTGTTCTCGAGCGCCGGTCCCGGCAGCCCGAGGTTGTTGCCGATCCGGTGCACCTTGCCGATGATCTCGTTCGAGTACTTCTGACCGTAGCCGATGGCATCGAGGATCTCGCGGCCCGCCATCGTGATCTCCGCCGTATCGATGCCGTACGGGCAGAACACCGAGCAGCGACGGCACTCCGAGCACTGGTGGAAGTAGGTGAACCACTCGTCGAGCACGTCGGGCGTCAGCTCGCGCGCGCCGACGAGCTTCGGAAAGAGCTTGCCCGGCAGCGTGAAATAGCGGCGGTAGACGCTTCGCATCAGGTCCTGCCGCGCGACCGGCATGTTCTTCGGATCGCCGGTGCCGAGGTAGTAGTGGCACTTGTCGGTGCACGCGCCGCAGTGCACGCACGCGTCGAGATAGACCCTGAGCGAGCGGTAACGCTGGAGCAGCGAGCCCATGTGCGCGATCGCCTTGTCGCGCACTTGCGGCCAGTCCTCGCTGCGCGCCGGGAACCCGATCGCCTGCTGGATCTTGTCGCTCGCAACGTAGGGCTTCGCCGTCGCCATTGCGCCTGTCGCAATGCGCGGCGCGATCGGCAGCTCGCGCAGCGGCGGGGCTTTGACGTCGGTCGCCATTGTCGTCAGCGGCGTTCGAGCTCGGCCGCCCACGGCGCGAGATGACGGCGCTCGCGCGGGTTGTCGACCTGGTTACGCGTCGGCGAGAAGAACACGCCCGGCGCGTGCATCAGCTTCGAGAACGGGAAGATCGCGATCAGCAGCGCAACCAGCGTCAGGTGCACGTAGAGGGACCCGCTCGCGGGCAGCGGCTGCCAGTCGAAGAGCAACAAGCCGAGGAAGAACGCCTTCACCGCCACGATGTCGGTATGGAAGACGAACTTCATCGCGATGCCCGACGCGGCGATCGCGATGAGCAGCGCCAGCATCAGGTGGTCCGACGGCGTCGAGATGTAGCGGACGCGATCGACGGCGAAGCGGCGCACCCACAAGCCGGCAAGCCCTGCGGCCATGCCGAACGCGGCCCAGACGCCGAACGGCTGGATCGCGGCGACGATTCCCCAGACTGGCTCGGTGAAGTAGCGCAGGTGCCGCAGCAAGACGATCGCGAGGCTCACGTGGAAAAGCCAGCCGAACGCCCACGTCCAGAGATTGCTCTTGAACAGGCTTTCGAACAGCGCGACTTCGCGCAACATCCGCAGCGCGACGCCGCTTGTCGTCGTCGGCGCCGGTGTCGTCGGGATCTTCAGCGGCGCCGGCGTTCGCGCATAGACGGCGATGCGTGCGAGCACGCCGGTGATGCCGATCAACGTCGCCGTGTAGAACAGCACACCGAAGAGGATCGTCGCGGCGGACATGGGGCTTGGGTTGTCGTCCCCGCGTAGGCGGGGATCCAGTGTCTTTGTGCGAAAGTCACTGGATTCCCGCGTTCGCGGGAATGACGACCGTTACACGCACCCGGTCGGCTTCGGCAGGCCTGCGATCTTGCAGGCCTGCTTCGCCGGGCCGTACGGAAACAGCTCGTACAGGTATGTGCTGTTGCCTTTGTCCGGCCCGAGCTTCTTGCCGATCGCCTTGGTCAGCACGCGCACCGCCGGTGCGATCTGGTATTCGTCGTAGTACTCGCGCAGGAAGTTGACGACCTCCCAGTGCGACGACGACAGGTCGATGTTCTCGTTCTTGGCGATGAAGCCCGCCACGTCCTCGCTCCAGTCGGCGAGCGTGACGAGATAGCCCTCCTCGTCGGTCTCGTAGCTCTTGCCGTTGACGTCGATCATGGGCATCGGAATCTCCTCTAGCGTGGGTCGGTGCGTATGGTTAGAGCCAGGACTGGCAGGTGCGATACTCGGCGACGAGATCGACGAAGCCGGCGTAATCGATCGTCTTCACGCCTTCGATCACGCGGTCGGCAACGCCGCGCGCCTCGAGATCGGGCAGCAGCGCGTAAACCGGTCGTTCGGCGACCGCTGCCTCGATCGTCGGCGCCGCCGCGTTGCCGTGCGTGGCGGCGTATACGGCGTCCTCGATCAGCAGCACGGCGCCCGAGTTGGCCACTCGCAGCGCGCTCGCGAGCGCGGGCGCCGCGAGCGGCGACTTGTTGACGATGTGCAGCATCGATGCGCCTCCGTCAGAAGCTCACCACGACGTCCTGCTCGGCCATCAGGTGGCCGAGCTCGTCGCGGCCGAGCACCGTCACGTCGACGACGAGATCGTCCTCGGCGAGCCCCCGCGAGAGCAGCGACTCGCGCTCGACGTAGAGCTTCTCGACGTCGTAGCCGTCGAGCGCGCGGTAGGTCGGCGAGAAGTTCTTCGTCTCGATCGCCTTCGTCTGCATGCCGCGCTTCAACTGGTAGACGCCGTCGTCCATGAACACGAGCGACACGTCCTGCTCGAACGCCGCCGTAATCAGCACGACTTCGAGCGACTCGAGCGCATACACAGTGCCGTACGGCGCCTTGCGGTTCACGAACATGAATTTCTTCTGCTCGCCCATCGCGCCGCTCCGTCAGTCGCCGAACGTCACCAGCCGGTCGGACTCGATGCCCGACTCGACCAGCTGCCCGAGGCCCGAGATGCGGAATCCGGGCGCGAGCACTTCGTCCTTGATGCCGCGGCGCAACGCCGCCGCCACGCAGACGACAAGGTCGACGCCGTGCTCCTGCGCGAGCTTCGACCACCGCGCGACGATGTTGCGGTCGTCCTGCGGCGGCTCGGCGAGCCGCGTCGCGTTGTTCACGCCGTCGTGATAAAAGAAGACGCGGTAGATCGTGTGGCCCTTCGCGAGCGCGGCCTTGCAGAACTGGTAGGCCGAGTCGCTCGCCTGGTGCTGGTACGGGCCTTCGTTGATGAGGATGCCGAACTTCATCTTGGCCTCGTCTTCAGAACCGGATGTGCGCCGATGCGTTGAGGCTCGCGCGCGAGCCGCGCCAGTCGTCGATCAGGTACTTGGTGAATGGCAAGCCGGTCTTCTCGAAGAAGCGCGGCCAACCGATGCGATCGATCCAATCGGCGAGACGTTCCCACGGTCGCGCGTCGGCCTTGTACACGTAGAGGATGTTGCGCACCGACTGCTCCACTTCGGGCCAGCGCGGCGGATTGTTCGGCAGGCCGCTCGCGACCATCTTCATGAACGTCGGCTTTGCGCGCGCGTTCGAGTTCTTGCCGCCGACCCAGATCGCGAGCTTCGAGTGCTCGGGATCGTTGATCTGCATCGGCGGGCACGGCGGATAGCACGCGCCGCAGCAGACGCATTTCTTTTCGTCGACCTCGAGCGACGGCTTGCCGTTGACGAGCGCAGGCCGGATCGCCGCGACTGGACAGCGCGCGACCACCGCCGGCCGCTCGCAGACGTTGGCGACCAGGTCGTGGTTGATCTTCGGCGGCTTCGTGTGCTGGATGATGATCGCGATGTCCGCCTGGCCGCCGCAATTGATCTCGCAGCACGACGTCGACATGTGCACGCGGTTGGGCATCTCTTCGCGCTTGAACTCGTCGTACAGCGAGTCCATCAGCGCCTTCACGACTCCGGACGCGTCGGTGCCCGGAATGTCGCAGTGCAGCCAGCCCTGCGTGTGCGAGATCATCGACACCGAATTGCCGGTGCCGCCGACCGGAAAGCCGTTCGTTTCGAGCGCCTCGACGAGCGGCGCGACCTTCGCGTGCGTCCCGACGATGAACTCGATGTTCGAGCGGATCGTGAAGCGGACGTGCCCTTCCGCGTACTGGTCGGCGAGGTCGCAGAGCTTGCGGATCGTGTGCACGTCCATCTGCCGCTGCGTGCCCGCGCGCACCGTCCACACTTCGTCGCCGCTGTGCGAGACGTGATGCAGCACGCCCGGCCGCGGCCGGTCGTGATACTTCCAGTTGCCGTGGTTGCGCAGCAGCACCGGGTGCATGTATGGCCGGTTGTCCGGCACGCCGGTCTCTTTCGCCCGTCGCGGCGTTACCGGCGCTGCTTTCGGCGCTGGTTGTTGGGCGGTCGCGGTTATCATTTGGGTGCTCCTCCTCAGGCCGGCGTCTTGCTGCGCGCGTTGATCTTCGCCACCTCGTCGTCCCAGCCGTCGGTGCGCACGTACGGATTGGTCCGCGGTGTCGACACCATGTTGGGATCCACGTCGAGGCCGATCCCTTCGAGGAAGTTGACAAGTCCGATCCGCTCGATCATCTCGCCGGTGCGCTCGTGCTCGAGGGCGTTGTCGGCGAAGAACTCGATCACGCGGCGGCCCAGGTCGACGAGGTTCTCGAAGTCTTCTTCGGTCGCGAGCTTCATGAATGGCACGATGACCGTGCCCATCAGGTCGCCGATCTTCAGCGTTCGCTTGCCGCCGCAGAGAATCGTCGCGCCTTTGTCGTTGCCCGGCGCGAGCGCGCCGGTCATTACGTTGATGCAATGCATGCAGCGCACGCAGTCGCGGTTGTCGATCGACAGGCATTTCGTGTCGTCGAGCGCGACGTTGGAGATGGAGGGCCCGCCGGGCAGGTCGTTGATCTCCTTGATCTGGATCGTGCGTGTCGGGCAGCGGGCGACGACGTCGTTCACGAGCTCGTTCATGCCGTGCTTCGCGAACCACTTGCGGCCGAGCGCGTCGTCGGTGCGGATGTTGTCGCGCCACGTGCCGATGACCGCGAAGTCCGCGCGCTGCACCGAGTCCATGCAGTCGTTCGGGCAGCCCGAGAACTTGAACTTGAACTTGTAGGGCAGCGCGGGGCGGTGGATGTCGTCGAGGAAATTGTTGAGGACGATGCGGTGCGCCTTGCCCTCGTCGTAGCACGACTGCTCGCAGCGAGCCGCGCCGACGCACGACATCGACGTGCGCACCGCCGGGCCGGCGCCACCCAGGTCGAAGCCGAGCTCGTTGATCTCGTCCCACGCCGCCTGCACGTTCGCCGACGTGACGCCCTGAAACATGATGTCGCCGGATTGGCCGTGGAACGCAATCAGGCCGGAGCCGTGCCGCTCCCAGATGTCGGCCATCTTGCGCAGCACGTCGGTCGTGTAGTGCATGCCCGGCGGCGGCATCACACGCAACGTGTGGAATTCGGCTGCGTCGGGATAGACCGGCTTGCCCGATTCATCCTTGAGGTCGGTGAAACGCGGAATCACGCCGCCGCCGTAGCCGAACACGCTGACGGTGCCGCCCTTCCAGTAGCCTTTCCTCGTCCGGTACGACGTCTCGAGCTGGCCGAGCACGTCGACCATGTAGTCCTTGTCGGCCGCGATTCGCTTGAGCCCGGTGACGAAGCTGGGCCACGGACCGCTCTCGAGCTGGTCCAGCATCGGTGTGTCGTGCGGTTGTTTCGCCATGGGCTCGCGCTCCTTCTTGTGCAGGCTTTGCGCATACTATGAATCGCAGCCGCCGCCGCACCATCCCCCTCGTCGGCTATGACGCATGTCCCGAGGGGGAGACGCGGGCTACCCACATGGAGTACGTGCGCCACTCCACATGAAGGCTATAGACGCGCGGCGCGCAAACTCTTTGAATCGACGTATCCGGATTCGCCGCGCGGATGCGGCGCGGATGCGCTCGCCGTGGACAAGCTCAACGTCGCGTCAATTGCCAAGCTCGTCGTCCCGATCGGCGGCCAGGAGATCGAGCTGCAGCAGCTCGACTATCTCGCCGGAGGGCTGTCGCTGCTTCGCACGCGCATCCGCGAAGGCCATCGCTTCACGATCTTCGACATCGATCACGAGACCGCGGCCCGATGGGGCGAGGTGCTGACGCGCTGGGCCGGCGAAATGCGCGCGAAGAACGGGCAACCGTGAGTGCCTGCATGTCGCTGGACGAGCCGACGGCGCGGCGCGCGGCCGCGGACCCGATGGTCGACGTCGTGTTCGACGTCGCAGGAACGGCGCTGCCGCGGGAGCATCGCGCCGCGCTGCGCGACGCGCTCGCAACATGGCTTCCTTGGCTCGCCGACGATGCTCACATCGGCATCCACCCGTTGAAGGCGACGACAATCGACGGCGATACGGCGCTGTTGTCGAAGCGCTCGCGGCTTGTGCTTCGCGTCGGCGCATCGCGCGTCGCCGCGGTGCGCGCCCTTCGCGGTCATGATCTGAACGTCGGCGGCCATTCGATTCGGCTCGCAGAGGAGCGCGTCAAGCCGCTCGCGCCTTCGGCGACGTTGTCAGCCGCGTTCGTCGCGACGATAGCCCGCGACGACCTCGCGCACCAGCGCGTCGTCGAACGCATGCTCGACCACATCACGATGCCGCGGCGGTTCATCTGCGGCCGCCTGTCGCAGATTCGATGCGGCGACGCCGTGCTCACCGGCGCGAGCGTGGTACTGCACGAGCTGGCGCCTGCCGATTCGCTGCGCTTGCAGTCGATCGGGCTCGGACCGCACCGCGCGTTCGGGTGCGGGCTGTTCATTCCCTACAAGGCGATCAGCGGGCTCGATTGAGCGCGCCGCCGCCACTGCGTAAAGGCCGTCGCCATGACCCACGACGTAATGATCCGCGCCGATGTCACGCTCGACCTCACCGGATTGACATGCCCGGGACCCATCATCGGCACGAAGAAGGTGATCATGGAGCTCGCGCAGGGACAGGTGCTGCTGCTGATCTCCGATTGCCCGGCGACGCACGACGACCTGTATGCATGGGCAGGCCGCACCGGCAACCAGGTGCTGAAAAGCGAGCCGGTCGCCGACGGCGCGACCGGCTACTTCGTGCAGCGTGGCAGGCAGAAACAGCCGACGCCGCACGTCGTGCTCGACTTGCGCGGGTTCGTCTGTCCGGGGCCGATCGTGGAGGCGCGCCGCGTAATGCAGCGAATGGCGGCCGGCGAGACGCTGAAGCTCGTCAGCGACTGCCCGGGCGCGCTCGCCGACGTGAAGGATTGGGCGCGCGTCACCGGCGCGCAGCTCGACGACGTGATCGAGCTGGGAGCGCACGCGTGGGAGTTCTACGTGCGCAAGGCATAACGCGCCGATGGCCGCACCGCGCATCAAGAGCCGCTGGTTCAGGGATGCCACACCGCGCGACCCGGCTGAGCTCGCGAGTGCGGCGGCGGCGATCGTCTGGCGAACCGCCGACTATCGGGTACGGCACATGCGAAGCGTCAACTTCGCGATCGACGCCGGCGAGCCGTACATCGCCGCGCTGGTCGAGTTCCTCTGCTTCCTGATCGCAATCGCCGACCGCGTTGCCTACGAGCGTGATCCGGGCCCGTGGCGAACCGCGTTCACGTCTGCGCTCGCGATCCGCGTCGGCGAGCTGTTCCGCTGGGGCGCCGATCAGGCGATGTCGGTCGAAGGACCGGCCGCGGCCGAAACGGTTGCGGGCGCCCTTCGCGCGCTGTTCGGCGCGCCGTCGACCCGCGCGCCGCGCACGATTGGAAGCACAACGTGAGCGCACTCGCGCTCGCCGTCGTCTCGCCAAGCCCGTTCGCGCTCGATGACGAGCGCACGTATCGCGTGTGGCGTGAGCGCAAGCTCGCGAGCGCGCCCCAATCGGTCGACGACATCGTCGTCGAAGTACGCGATCCGCGCCGCTTGACCGCAGCCGAGCGCAACGCGCTCATCGCACGCTGCCGGCGCGCGAACATGGCGATCTACGCAAGCCCGGTGCTCGATGCGGACAAGGACATTGCGCGGCGCCTCGGCGAGCAGCTCGGCCTCACGCATCTCGACGCCAACTGGCTCGCCGAAGACGACGGCATTTCGAGCCTGCGGGTGGACGGCGACGCGCGCGGCGAATTCATCCCGTACACGAACCAGCCGATCAAGTGGCACACCGACGGCTACTACAACCCGCCGGGACGCTCGATCGACGCGATGGTGCTGCATTGCGTGCGCCCCGCGGCCGAAGGCGGCGCGAACGCGCTGCTCGATCACGAGATCGCCTACATCCTGTTGCGCGACGCCGATCCCGAGCACGTCCGCGCGCTGTCCGCGCCGGACGCGATGGTGATTCCGCCGCGCGAGCACGCGAGCCGTGACGGCGACCCGCCGCGCCCGGCGCAGCGCGGACCTGTCTTCTCGCGGCGAGCCGCGACCGGCGATCTTCGGATGCGCTACACGCACCGGACCAAGAGTGTCGTCTGGCGCAACGAAGCCGCGACGCGCGCGGCGGTGGCCGCGCTGCGCGCTCTGCTCGACTGCGACAACCGCTTCGTGCTGCGTGCGCGGCTCGCTGCCGGGATGGGGCTCGTCTGCAACAACGTGCTGCACGACCGCTGCGGCTTCACCGATGACGCGAACGCGCCGCGGCTCCTTTATCGCGCACGCTATCGCGACCGCGTCGCGGGCAGCGAGCATTCCCATGAAGAGACGCCCCGATGAACGCATCGCTTCCCTCGCCCACGCTGATCATCGCACTCGGTTTCGCGCTTGGCGCGATCTTCGGCTTCGTCGCGAGCAAGGCGAACTTCTGCACGATGGGCGCCGTCTCGGATATCGTGCATATGGGCGAGTGGACGCGCATGCGGACGTGGCTCGTGGCGATCGCGATCGCGGTGCTCGGCGTCGCCGCGCTGCAGGCCGCCGGCCTCGTCGACACGGCGAAGTCGATCTACGTGGCGAACCGGCTGCCGTGGTTGTCGCACATCATCGGCGGCGCGCTGTTCGGTGTCGGCATGGCGCTCGCCGGCGGCTGCACCAGCAAGACGCTGGTCCGCATCGGCGGTGGCAACTACAAGTCGCTGGTCGTCTCGCTCGTCGTCGCCATCTCGGCGTACGTGACATTGAAGGGACTGTTCGGCATGTTCCGCGCGAACGCGCTCGACGCGATCGCGATCCAGCTCACGACGACGCAGGATCTGCCGACGCTCGTCGCGGCGACGTTCGGGCTCGACCCGCGCGCCGCCGCGATCGCCGTTCCGGCCGCCGTGGCCACCGCGCTGCTCGCGTTTGCACTCGCGCGCCGCGAGATGTGGCGCGTCGACGCCGTGCTCGCCGGTGCGATCGTCGGTCTCGTCGTCGTCGCCGGCTGGTATGTAACCGGGCGCATCGGCTACATCGCCGAGCACCCCGACACACTGCAGGAGGCGTTCGTCGCGACGCAGAGCAACCGGCCCGAGTCGCTGTCGCTGGTCGCGCCGTACGCGTACACGATCGAGCTGCTGATGTTCTGGAGCGACGCGAGCAGACACGTCACATTCGGCATCGCCACGGCCGCCGGAATCGTCGCCGGTTCGCTCGCGTGGGCGCTCGCGTCGCGGACGTTCCGCGAGGAAAGCTTTCGCGACGCCGGCGATCTCAAGCGCCACATCGCGGGCGGCATGCTGATGGGCTTCGGCGGCATCACCGCGCTCGGCTGCACGATCGGGCAGGGACTGACCGGTGTGTCGACACTCGCCGTCGGCTCGATCGTTACGCTGCTCGCGATCGTCGGCGGCGCGGCCGCGATGATGAAGCTCGATTACTGGTGGCTCGCTCGCGAGCCCGCGGCGAAGGCCGGTGCGTAACGCCCAGCCGCGACAAACGGTCGCGGCGGCGCGCTCGGGCCGCGCTAGTTTGTCGCGTCATACACCATAGGGTATCGGCGACCGTTGTTGTTGCAGCGCGACACGAAACGATCGCTGCTTGTTGCAGGTCAATGCGCAGCGGAACGAGGTTGCGCTTACCCCCCCGGAGTATTAGCATCGGTTCGTACAGTGCAGCGAAGCGAGGAGGCGACAATGGCGACCGTACCCGAAACCATCGATCTCGAAAGGCTGATCGACGCGAGAATCGACGCGTTGCTTGGGCAGAAGCTCGAGGCGAAGCTCGCCGAGCTGAAGGCTGCGAAAACACCGTCGATGACGATCATCGCGACGAAGGGAACGCTCGATTGGGCGTATCCGCCGTTGATCCTGTCGTCGACTGCGGCGGCGCTCGGCTGGGACGTGTCGGTGTTCTTCACGTTCTATGGTCTCGAGCTGCTGAAGAAGGATTTGTCCAGCCTGCAGGTGAGCCCACTCGGCAATCCCGCGATGCCGATGAAGATGCCGTTCGGTCCCGACTGGTTCAAGTCGATCCGCTGGAACATCCCGAACGCGATGCAATCGATCATCCCCGGCTTCGAAGCATTCGCGACGACGATGATGAAGAAGACGATCCGCAACAAAGGGGTCGCCGAGATCGCCGAGCTGCGCGCGCTGTGCATCGAGGCCGGCGTGAACTTCATCGGATGCCAGATGACCGTGGATCTCTTCGGCTATTCGCGCGACGACTTCATCCCGGACGTCAAGGATTACGTCGGTGCGGCGACGTTCCTGCCGATGGCGAAGGACGCCGACGTGAGCCTCTTCATCTGAATCGACCGCGGCCGTGCGCAGAAGCGCAGCGGCCGTCACCCGTTTCTCAACCACCCAGGGAACAAAAATGCGAATGAAACTGCTTGCCGCGCTCATTGCGGCGATGGTGCCGGTTGCCGCGAACGCGACCGACGGCTACTTTGCCCACGGCTATGGGCTGAAGGCCAAGGGCATGGGCGGCACGTCGATCGCCGTAACCGGCGACGCATTCGGCGGCGCGAACAATCCGGCGACGATGGCGTATGCCGGCAACCAGTTCGCGATCGGTATCGATCTGTTCAGCCCGTCGCGCAAGGCCGAGCGCAGCGGCGGCGCGGCGTTCGGGCTCGACGGGTCGGCGGACAGCGACAGCAAGTATTTCGGCATTCCCGAGGTCGCGTACAACTACATGGTGCGGCCCGACCTCGCTCTCGGCATCACCGTGTACGGCAATGGCGGCATGAACACCGATTATCCGGGCGGGCAGCTGCCTTCACCAGGCGCGTGCGGTCCTGCGACGGGCCCAGGCACCGGGTTCAATCCCGCTCCCGGTCCGTACAACCTGTTCTGCGGCAACGGCCGGCTCGGCGTCGACCTCTCGCAGCTCGTGATCGCGCCTACGCTCGCGTGGCGCTTCCACCCCGATCACTCGATTGGAATCTCGCCGCTGTTCGCCTATCAACGCTTCAAAGCCGAGGGCCTGCAGGCATTCGAAGGATTGTCGACGAGTCCCGGTAACGTCACCAACCGCGGCTACGACAGCTCGACCGGATGGGGCGTGCGCGTCGGCTACTACGGCCAGATCACGCCGCAGTTCGCCGTCGGCGCCACGTACCAGTCGAAGCTCAGCATGGGCGAGCTCGACAAGTACAACGGCCTGTTCGCCGAACAGGGTGGATTCGATATCCCGTCGACCTGGGGTGTCGGAATCGCCGTACGTCCGACGCCGCAGTGGCTCCTCGCGCTCGACTACGTCCGGATCAACTACAGCGACGTGAAGGCGATCAACAACCGGAGCGACCTGATTCTGCAGTGCGCCGGCGGCGACACCTCTGCGTGCCTCGGTGGATCGAACGGCGCCGGCTTCGGCTGGCAGGACGTCGACGTCGTCAAGGTCGGCGTCCAGTACGAGCTCAACGCGCAATGGACGGTGCGTGCCGGCTACAACCACAGCGACAATCCGATCCAGTCGCGCGATGTGACGTTCAATGTGCTGGCACCCGGCGTCATACGCGATCATGCAACGCTCGGCGCCACGTACAAGTGGGACCCGCAGAACGAGGTGACCGGCGCGTTCATGTATGCGTTCAACAACACCGTGCAGGGTCCGAGCCTGCTCAACAACTTCTTCCCGCCGCAGGCGCAGGCGTCGATGCAGGAGAAGATCCAGCTGAGCGAATGGTCGATCGGTGTGCAGTGGGCGCGAAAGTTCTGACGTACGCGTGACGCCCGACCGAGCCCCGCGTGCGGGGCTCGTTCTTTTTCGGAGTATAGGGTCAGGAGTATAGGGTCAGACTCGATACTCGGCGTACGGTTCGCAACGGGCGACGTTGTGCAACGAGTATCGAGTCTGACCCTATAGTCCCCGCTCGTAGCGGCTCGACACGCGCCATCCGGTGCGGCGCAGGAACGCGACGGTCGGCCGCAACATGTCGCGCGCGTGCGCGCGGCGCACGGGATTCGCGAGCGCGCGCGCACGCCACGCTGTCGCCGGTGTGAGCCCTGCTCGCTCGTATACGCCCACCGGAGGGAAATAGACATAACGCGCGAACAGATCGATCGCAAACGACAGCAGCGGCGCAAGCGATGCGCGCTGCCACAGCGGGCACTCGCGGGCCGCTTCTTCGCACTGCACTCGGGCGTACGCGGCGTGCGCCGCCTCGTCGCGCGTATGAATGTGCGCGATCCGGTAGACGACCGCGCTGAGCGTTACGTCCTCGACGCCGCGCTGAAGCACGCGGTTCAGCCGATCGGGCAATTCCTCGCCTATGACGACCAGCGCCCAGAACAGCGCGGACCCGGTCGGCAGCAGCCCCCCGAGCGCGTCGACCGCGCGCACGCCGATGCCGCGCCTGCTCTGGACGCCGAAGCCGCTGCGATGGAGCAGCTCGACGAACATCAGGCTGTGCCCCGCTTCCTCGCGCACTTCGTGGAGGAAACGCGCTCGGCGCGCGACGTCGCTGCTGCGATGCGCGAGCTGCGCGAGGCGCGCCATGAACAGCGACTCGAGCCACAGCCCTGTTTCGAGCAGATGCACGTACTCGACGTGCGACAGCCGACGGCGCGCTGCGAGCGGCAGCGCCTCGAACTGCGGGACACCCGCGAGCGACAGCGCGGCCGGAGGCAGCCACCAGCAGTCGCGATCGACCGCTTGCCAGTCGATGCGCGCAATCGGATCGTCGTAGCGGACGTGAGCAAGTTCGGCTAGGCTCGGCACGGCTTCACTCGGGAGATTCGCTGTGCTGCTCGATCTTTTCTACGAGCTCGCCGTACCACCGCAGCTCGCGCGAACCGAGGCGCAGGTCTTCGCCGACGCGCTTGCCGAGCTCGAGCTCGCCGACCGGCTCGGCTTTCACGGCGCGTGGCTCGTCGAGCATCATCTGATGCCCGGCTACTCGCACTCGTCGAAGCCCGAGCTCGTGCTCGCCGCGCTCGCGCAGCGAACGTCGAGCCTGCGCCTCGGCCTCGGCGTGATTCCGCTGCCCTACCACCACCCGCTGCATGTCGCCGAGCGCATCGCGACGCTTGATCTGCTGTGCGGCGGAAGGCTCGAAGTCGGCATCGGACGCGGCTTTTCCCCCGACGAGTACGCGGCGTTCGGCGTCGAGATCGCGCAAAGCCGAAGCCTCGTGGACGAATCGCTTGCCATCCTGCGCGCCGCCGCGAACGACGCGCCCATCGATCATCGCGGAGCGCATTTCCGGCTCGATCGCGTGAACGTCGTTCCGCGTCCGCTGCAGAAACCGTATCCGCCGCTTTGGACCGCAGCGGTGAGCCCCGACACGTTCGACTGGGCCGCGCGCGAGGGGCTGGGCGTGCTCGCGGGGCCGTTCAAGCCGTGGTTCATGATCGCCGCCGATATCCGCCGCTATCGCGCCGCGTGGCAAGGCGCCGAGCCGATGCGCATCGGCATGACGATCGGCATGCTGTGCCTTCGGGACGGCCAGCGCGCGCGCTCTCTCGCGGCGCCGGCGCTCAAATGGGCGTACGGCGAATTGCTCCGCGTCACCGCACCTGTGCTCGAGAAGCTGCTGCCGAGCTACGAGCAGTTCCGCAACCTCGGCCGTTTCAGGCGGTTCTTCAGGCTGGGCGCGCGGCTTTCCGTGCTCGAGCTCGCCGGGCTCGCCGTCGTCGGAACGCCGGCCGAATGCCTCGCCCGCATCGCTCGCTATCGCGACGCCGGCGTGACTCACCTGCTGTGCTCCATCGGCGCCGGCGCGCTGCCGACCGAGATCGTGCGCGAATCGCTCGAATGCATCGCCTCCGACGTGCTGCCGGCGCTTGCCGGCGCGCCGCGAGCGTGATCGAATTCGAAACGAAAGGAAAATCGCCATGCACCTGATCGACGAGCTGGAGCAACGCGTGGCGGTCGAGCCGAGCCTTTTTCGCGCGCAACTGCTGCGCGAGGACATCGCGCGGCTCACCAGGCTCGACGAGCTCGCGCGCTCGGCGCCCGACGTGGAAACGTACAAGCGCCTCGGCCGGCGCCTCGGCTGGACCGCGCAGGACGCGCGCACGAACGAGCTCGGCGAAGCGCTCGATCGCCTGCTCGACGCCGTTCGCGATGCGCGCGCGAGCAACGGGGGCGATGATGCCGACACGCGCATCCGCGACGCCTGGCTCGAGCTCACGCGCATGCGATTGGAGCGATTGGTCGGCTGCCTGTCGACGCCGGTGCCGAAGCCGGTCGACTGACGCCGAGCGCGGCTCAGCGTGCGTGCGCTTTCAGCCGGGACGTTGCACGAGCGGGCGCCTCGCGGCAGAACACCGCGTGCAGCGTGCCCATCAGCGTGACGACGTCGGCGCTCGCAAGCGAATAGAACACGGTCTGCCCTTCGCGGCGGCTTGCGACGACCTCGCCTTTGCGCAGCACGGCAAGATGCTGCGAGATGCCCGACTGCGAGAGCCCGACGACGCGCTCGAGCTCGCCGACACTGCGCTCGCTCTCGGCAAGCTGGCACAGGATGACCAGCCGCGCCGGATTCGCCATCGCCTTGAGCAGCGCGGCGACGCGAAGCGCGTTCTTTTGCAGCTCCTTCATCCGCGCGCCGACGTGCGGCGTTTTCGGCGTGGCCGCGGCGCTTCGTTTCGCTACCATGACGTCCTTGCTCCGATCACGTGCCGGGCGCGCAGGCGCAGCCCGCGAAGCCGTCGGCGTTCATCTTCGCTTCGTACGGACCGGCCACCTGCGATCCCGGGATTAGCGTCCCCTTCACCGCGGCCCAGTCGGCCGGCTTGATGATCACGAGCCACCCGGCGCCGTACGGATCCTCGTTCGCGAGCGAGGGCTTCGCGACGAGCTCTTCGTTGATTGCAGCGAGCTCGCCCCCGGCCGCGGACTTCGCGGGCCCAACCCACTTGCCCGATTCGACGGTCGCGCACGACTTGCCCGGTTGCACTTCGCGACCGACCTTCTTCGGCGTGAAGGCGACGAGCTGGCCCGCCATCGACGTGGCGACCGTCGTCATTCCGAGCTTGACCGTGCCGTCGTCCTGCTCCTTGAACCAGATGTGGTTGTCGACGTCGTACAACAGGTCGTCGGGCAGATGGCACCCGCGCACGGTGGGCATGATGCTCGCTCCCCTTGTTCGATGGCGCTACGGTTCAGGTATGCAGCGGGCGCGATGCGCAGCAGAACTCGCCCAGTTGCTCGACCTGCATCTTGCCGCCGACGAAAAGCGCGAGATGGCGCACGAGCATCGCCATCATCCGTTGACGCTGCGCGCTGCGTGCGTCGTCGGCCTCGAGGCAGATCAGATTATAGTGGTAGACGATCTCGCGGCAGGTTTCGCGGCACGCGTTGAAGCTCGGTGTGTCCTGTGCGCCCTGCCGGTGCAGCGCGAGCAACCGGAAACCCTCGCGCGTGTCGTGCGTCGGCGCGTCGCCGCGCGCCTCGACCCAGCGCTCGAGCACCTGCTCGGCGATCGCAAGCAGCGCCGCCGCCGCTGTCGGCGCGTCGTCGCGCGGCGCGAACGCGGCGAGCTCGCAATCGATGGCATTGAGCGATCTCATTGGTTGTCGTCCCCGCGCACGCGGGGACCCAGTGGCTTTTGTCCTGTTTCGTCGCGGCGCGAACGACACTGGATTCCCGCTTTCGCGGGAATGACGACGCTCGGTGCGGCGCTCACGCGACGCCCCTTTCCTTGAGCGCGGCGAGCCCGTCGGAGACGTTCTCGTGCACGCCGAGCTTGCGCGGCGCGAGGCCGAGCGCGACGCCGAGAAGCTGCGTGAAGTAGAGAATCTTCACGTTCGTCTTCTCGCCGAGCACTTTTTCCGCGCGTACCTGGTGCATTTCGAGCCCGGTGTGGCACGTCGGGCACTCGGTCGCGATGACGTCGGCGCCGGCGGCTTCCGCGGCGCGCAGGATGTTCAGCACGAGCTTCGTCGACATGTCGCTGTCGGAGAGCGTGTGCGCGCCGCCGCAGCACGCGGTCTTCAGGGGGAACTCGACGTTCTCGGCGCCCGCGGCTTCGAGCAGGTCGTCCATGAAATGCGGTTTCGACGTCGACTCGCTGCCCGCGCCCTGATCCTTCTCCGGAAAGATGTGGCGCGGCCGCGTATACATGCAGCCGTAATAGTTGGCGACCTTCAGTCCTTCGAGCGATTGCTTGACGCGAGCGCGCAAGCCGCCTTCACCGACGCCGTGCTTCAGCCAGTCGAGCACGTGGATCGTCTCGACCTCGCCCGCCTTGTACGCGTCATGCCCGGCCTTTTCCGAAATGCGGCCGACGACCTCGCGCGACGCGGCGTCGTGCGCGAGATCGTATTCGGCCTTTTTCAGGTTGTGATAGCAGCCGTTGCAGGGCGCCATCACGACGTCGGCCTTCATCTCGTGCGCGGCGATCGCCATCACGCGCGACGACAGGTACGTCTGCACCTTCGGGTCGATGTTCTTGACTTCCATCGCTCCGCAGCAGTTCCAGTTCGGCACCTCGTCGAGCGCGAGGCCGAGCGCCCTGCCCACTTCGCGGGTCGACGTGTTGTAGGCGTGGCCCGTGCCTTCGAGTGCGCAGCCCGGGTAATACGCCACTCGCTGGTAGCGCGCCTTGCGGTCGGTCATCGGTGCATCCGCCATCGTGCGTCTCGGGTCAGTGATGCGCGCGGCCGGCACCGGCCGACGCTTCGCTCTTCGCGATCTCGACGAGCTCGGAGAGCCCGAGCGCCTTGCGCTGCTTCGTTTCCTGCTCGCCCACGTAGTCCTCGATCGCAGCACGCGCCTTGCTCCAGCCGCGCGTGCGCGGGCGGATCAGCGCCGCGAGTCCCATCATCATCGCGAGCTTCAACGGCAGCCGCCGCGCGACGCGCCTCGCCATCTCGACCAGCCATTCCTGCAGCAGCGGCTGGCCGGTCTTCGCGAAGAAACCGCGAACGATCCGGCCCTCCTCGATCTTGCCGGTCGCGATCACCTGCGAGGAAAACTCCTCATCGAACAGCGTCGACTTCGACGGCGGCGTATGGCCCTTGAGCTCCAGCCAGTGTGCGGTCGCCTTCATCACGCCTTCCGGAAAGACGTCGCGCGGGCACGCGTACGTGCACTTGTTGCAGGACACGCACTGCCAGATGATGTCCTTGTCGCGCAGGAGCTCCGCTTCCATCCCGATGCGGATCAGGTAGATCCAGTAGCGGGGGTTGAAATCCGGATTCACGGCGTTCACCGTGCACGCGTTCGTGCAAGACCCGCACTGCCAGCAGCGATGGATGTTCTCGCCGCCGGGGAGCGCGGCGATCTCGTCCTGCAGCCGCTCGTTGTAGTCGGTCACCACGCGCGACTCGATGAACGTGCTCCAGTGACCGGACACGTCGACGCCGTCGAGCACGAGCTTGTCGTGCGTGCGCAGGTTCTCGGGACGGATCAGCGATTGTTCGTGGATGGGCATCGCGACGTGCCGATCAGTTGGTGAGCCGCAGATCGTCGACGACGAACGCCGTGCCGTCGACGGCCTTCAGGCGCGTGCGGCCATCGGCGCCGATGCCGTCGAGACCGAGCAGCCGCCGTACGTGCATCATCGGCTCATCGGGTGTCGCGAAGTCGGCGCGCAGATACGTGCCGCCCTGCTCGCTCAGGTAGCCGGCGTAGACTTGCGCCGTCAGCAGGTCGACGTATTGGACGACGTCGCGAAACACGCCATTCGCGGCGAGGAATTGCGACAGCTCCTCGCGCAGCACGAGGAACGTGTCGTAGCGGTCGGGAATGTCGATTTGGATGCGATCGATGTCCTCGGCATGCCAGATCTCGCGCAGCACGCCGGTGTTCAGACGGACGTCCCAGACCCAGCGGCACATCAGCGGATAGCGCTCGGGATCGACGTTGTGCAGGATCTCGCCGGCGAGATCGCGCACCCAGCGATGATCGCGGTTGTCGGGAAAGGCGGCACAGAACTCGGCGATGCGGGCGTCGGTCGTCGATGTGTCTTCGAAACGGTCGACGAGCGCGGCGATGCGCTTGCGCAATTCAGGGAACGTATCCGGCTCGAGGTAGGGTCCTGCGCGCCGCCGCACCGTCGCGATGCACGCGCAGAGCTTTCGCATTGTGGCGAGCTCGACCCGCGCGGCGTCACCGCCGCCGAGCACGTCACGGAAGGCGGTCGATTTGAGCTTCAGTGCCACAACGTAGAGCTCGACGCCGCCGTGCTCGTTGCTTTGCGCGACCAGCGACTCGAACGCGAGCGCGAGCTTCGGGCCCGACAGCTCGAGCTGCGGCCGCTCGGGCGCTGCGACAAGTCGCGCGTCGACCGGAAGCTTCACGCGTGCCGCCCAGGTTCCGTCACGCCGCGACCGCCACCGCGGTCGCGCGGTTGACGAGCGCAAACGCCGCCATCGCCGCCGCATTGCCCTGCGCGATCGAGTCGTCGATCGTTTCGGGACCCGTCGCGGCACCGGCGACGAACACGCCCGGACGCGACGTCTCGCCGAGCGAGCCGTACGCGGCTCCCTTGTCGATGAACCCGTGCTTCTCGAGCTCGATGCCGAATGCGGCGGCAATCCGCTTGTTGTCGACGTTCGGGTCCATGCCGATCGCGTGCACGACCATGTCGAACGGGATCGTGATCGGACGCTTGACCAGCGTGTCCTCGCCCTTCACGACGAGCTTCTCGCCGTTGGAAGTGACTTCCGCGATCCGCGCCTTGATGTACTTGACCTTGTACTCCTCCTGGCTCTGCCAGTAGTACTTGGTTTCGTAGAGCCCGAACGTGCGGATGTCCATGTAGTAGATGTACACGTGGCAGTTCGGCAGCTCCTCGCGGATCTCCATCGCGATGTTGCACGACACCGTGCAGCAGATCTTCGAGCACCATTCGCGGCCGATCTGGCGATCGCGCGAGCCGACGCACAGCAGGATCGCGACGCGCTCGGGCTTGCGGCCGTCCGACGGGCAGCGAATGCCCTTGCCCGTTGAAATCATCTGCTCCACTTGTGTCGTCGTCACGACGTCCGGGTACGTGCCGAAGCCCCATTCCGGCTTGTTCACCGAATCGAAGTGCGTGAAGCCCGTCGCGAGAATCGCGGCGCCCACCTCGACGGTGGTGCCGCTCGACAGCCGCGCGCTGAACGCACCCGCCTCGCCGGTCAGCGTTTCGACCGTGCAACCGCGATGCACGGTGACGAGCGGGCTCGCCTCGACACGGCTCACCATGCCGCCGATCGCGTCCCTCGCCCATTCGCCGGACGGGACGAGCTTCGCGTAACCGGAAAGGATCGGCGCACCGCCCAGTCGCTGTTCCTTTTCGACGAGGATGGCGCGCGCGCCGACGCTGGCGAGCGCATGCGCGGCGGCGAGCCCTGCGGGGCCTGCGCCAACGACGAGAACGGGTTGTGTCACGGTTTGCTCGCGATCGGGATGTAGCCCGGGCCGGACGTGATCATCCGTCGCGGGTCGTACAGGTTTTCCTGCTTGCCGGCCTTCACCTCGTCGAGATACGCGACGAACTCGGCCTTCTTCGCCTGCCAGTCGATGCCGAGCTTCTCCATCAGCGTCTCGGTCGACGACGCGTGCCAGTGCGATTGCACGATCTTGTACGGGTGCGCGCCGCATACGAGCGCGGCGAACTGGCAGTCGGCCAGCACCGGCAGGTCGACTGCCTTGCCGGCGGCCTTGCCGATCCACTGGTTCTTGTCGAGCGTGGTGATGCAGCCCGTGTCATGGCCGATCATCACGTCGGCGTGCGCTTCGTCGATCGCCACCCGGATCTTGCGGTCGATCGCGAACGAGCGCGTGAACTCGCGCTCCGAGATGATGTGGCGAAAGCCGAAGCCGCAGCAGTCGTACCACGTCGAGTAGTCGATCACCTGCGCGCCGAGCGTTTGCATCAGGCCGGTCGAAACGGCGACGCGGTTGCCGTCCATCACCGTGTCGTCGTAGATCACGTCCTGCGGCACCATCTTGTAGACGTGGCACGCCGGATGGATCGTCGCGCGGATCTGGCTGCAGTCGATCTCCTGCGTCGCGGCGATGCGCTCGCGCATCACATGCAGCCATTCGGAGTAGTGGACGACCTCCTCGGGGATCAGCAGCTTCCCGTCGACGAGCCGTCCGAGCTTGCCGAGGATCTTGCGCACCTTCTCGCGCAGCGTCGCCGAATGCAGCAGGTAGCTGCGGACTTCCTTGTAGTTGCCGAACGACGTGCCGCAATGGACGAGCGGGAAGTAGTAGCCGTCGGGAAGCCCCTGCGCCTTCGCCGCGACGTACGCCTGGTGGAAGTTGCGCAGGAACACGGCGGAGAGACTCTCGAGGTTGCCGATGCCCGACCCGTGGTAGTTCCACGCGGTGCACGATGTCTGGTCGGTCTCGTCGAGGTATTCGATGCCGAGCCGGTTCATCAGCCACAAGAGCGACGCCGGGTAGCCGGGGATGTTGCCGCACTGCCCGCACGACTTGTGGTGCCACAAGCGCCGCGTCGGGATCTTCTTGTCCCAGCCGTAGAGCGTCTTCGCGATCATCGGCTCGTGCTCGTCGGTTACTCGATGGACGACGATCTCGCCGTCCTTCTCAAGCTGCCACATGATGTCGCGGACGTCCTCGACGTGCTGCTTCGTCGTCAGCATCGAGCGCTTGTCGATCTTCAGCTCGACCCAGGACGTCGCGATGCGCGCCTCCTGCGGCGAGAGGTTCGCATCGCGCCATTCGGCGCCGTGGCCGGTGAAGCGTTCACCCGGTTGCGGTTCGATTCGATTCGTCACGGTGGCCTCCTGTCTCGCTGCGTGCGTGTCGCCCCCGCGAAAGCGGGGGCCCAGCGTCTTTCACTGCGCGTCGAACGTCGCTGGATCCCCGCCTTCGCGGGGATGACAACCAAGCCGAGTCGCGCTCGTCAATCGTCGTCCTTGTTGTCCTCTTCCTGCTCGGCGAGCCAGTCTTTCCAGTCCTCGCGCTTCTCGTCCATGATGTCGGTGATCACGTCGAACAGGTTCTGGTCGATCGTCTCGAGCTGCTTCATTACGCCGGTCTCTTCCCAGATCGTGTAAAGCTCGATCGACGTCTTCAGGTTCACTTCCCAGGCAGTCGCCGTCGTGTTGAGCGTGGGCATCGGGATTGCCTTGCGCAGCAGCTTCAACGGCGCGTCGATCTTCGAGATGTTCGGCCCCCAGTCGGCGAAGTGATCGCGGTTGATCATGTCGGGCGCGAGCTGGTTGCCCGTCGAGATCAGCTTCAGCATCACGCGGCTGAATGGGCGCAGCACGTTTCGCGCTGACTCCATCCCGTGCTTGATCGCCGTTTCGCGCATCAGCATGATGAGCCCGCCGGGCGAATTGCCGAAAGGGCAGCGGGCGGCGCAGGTGTAGCACTGGGCGCACGCCCAGATCTTCTCCTGCATCGCGTCGTAGATGCCCTCGAGGTTCTCGGTCCACAGCAGCTGCACGATCTCGCGCGGGCTGAAATCGTAGTAGTGCGCCGCGGGGCACGTCGCCGTGCAGATGCCGCAGTTGAGGCAGCCGTTCAGCTCATGGTCGTAGCGAAGGTCGGACTGGATGTCCTTGAAGATGAGCTCGAGCTCCGCGCGCGCGACCGGCGGCTTGTCGGAGACGGGATCTCCGGCGTGCTGCTGGACTCGGGTCGTCGTCGCGTGTGTCATCGTCGTCACAACGCTAGTACGTCATCACCCTGCAATCGTCGTTTTCCATCACCTGCTCGATCAGGTGAGCGCCTCCGATGATGCCTTCGCATTCGGGGATCAGGTCTTCCTTCTTCATGTCGAAGAGGTCGAGGTTGGGCGAGCAGCAGTAGAACTTCGCGCCCGCCTCGTGCGCGTCCTTGATGAAGTCGTAGACGGACTTCGGCGAGCCCGGCTTGACGAAGAGCTTTTCGGCGACGCCCTTCTTCATCAGCCGCCCCGCAGTCGCCGTGCAGATCACCTCGACGTCGTACTCCATCGCCGCGGCGACCGACGCCTGGAAGATCGGCGCACCGAGCTCCTCGCCGTTGCGGGGGTCCGTGTTCGCCATCACGATCACGAGCTTCTTCGCCATGGGCCCATCCGATATATCAGTAAGTTCTAATATAATAGCCATGCGAAATGGGCGAACGCAAGCGCGAATTGACCATTCTTTGCGCAGGGTTCGCGTCAAATCGCCGCACGTTCGTCCATCCAGCCGGTGAGCTGCACGAGGCCCGTCATGATGCGCACAAGCGCATCCTCGAGCTCGCGCTGAACGTTGCGCAGCTTCGCGAGCTCGCCCTCGACATCGGGCGGAGACTCCTCGAATTCCATGACGAGGTCCTCCACCATCGCGACCTTCAATCCCGGATGTCCGGCGAAGCCGAACGCCGAGTGACCGACCTGCCACAGCGCGGCACGATCGCGCTCGTCGCGCGCGAGGACGATCGCTTGCGGCGGCGGGACCGGCCAGTCGCGCACGTAAATCGCGAGCGGATAGCGCGCGGGCAGATACCCGTTGAGCGCATCGTCGCGCGCGCGCTCGGCGACGCTCACGCTGAATTCGAGCGGCGCGGGCTCCGAGTGTCCTCCTCCCGCGATCGCGAGTATTTGCGCACCAAGCCCGATGCCGATCACCGGCAGATCGCGCGCAACGCACGCGCGAGCGAGATCCACTTCAGCGGCGAGCGTGGGGACGTCGCGGATGCCCGCACTGCCCCACGGGCCGCCGCCGAGCAGCACGAGCCCGGCTGTCACGGCCTCCGCGCGGGGCAGCGCGCCTTTCGCGGTGAACGGACGGTGGTAGAGAAAGCGGACGCCGCGTCCTTCGAGATGATCCTCGATCAGCCCCAGGTATTCGGCGGACGTGTGCTGGACGACGTGGATCGTCTTCATCGAGTTGCCGAGGCGTCCCGCGGTGAAGGCGCGGCCTCGATCGCCGACTCGACCGCGGCGCGGAAATCGGCCGGTGACACCGATAGCAGGCCGACACCGGCGTGGGCGAAGAATCGCTCCACTGCCGCCCCCGCGTCGCGGGCGCCGACGCCGCGCAGTGCCGATTCCAGGTCGAAGATCGTCCTCGGAGGCGTCACGAAAAAATCACCGGTGACGAGCACGTCACGGATGCGATCGTGCGCGGCACCTTCGAGCCGCACGTACGCAGTCACGCTTCCGCCCGCTCCGGTGATCGTCGCGCTGCGCACGCCGCCGGCGGCACCGGGATCGTCGATCTCCGCGACGAACGCGTCGGTGCCGATCTCTTCATCGTGGTACTTCGCGGCCAGCGCCTCTTCGTGCGCCGTGATCTTGCCCGCCACGGGCGCGATCCCGAGCCGCTCGGCGAACCCGGCTATGAGCGCGCGCTTGACGTCGTCGATCGACGGCGCCGTGCCGAGGAGCTCCTTCAGCGTGATGACGCGCTGCGCGGCGGAGTCGAGCGCGCGCTTCGCGAGCTTCGCCTCGGCAACGTTGAGCGCCGCGACCATCCGCGCCGGATCGAGATCGACCAGCACGGTACCCTGGTAGAACAACGTGTCGCCGTCGAAGAACCCGCCGGTGCCGCTCACCTTGCGACCGCCCACCTCGATGTCGTTGCGAGGCCGGTAGCGCGCATCGACGCCGAGCGTGCGCAGGCCGGCGGCGGCGGCTTCGCAGATCTCGCGCGCGAGATCCGACAGGGATGCGATCCCGAGCGTCGACCGGTGGAACACGAGCTCCCAGCCGAGCTGGCCCTCGTCGAAATAGATCGCGCCGCCGCCGGTGATCCGGCGCACGATGCCGATGCCGTTCGCCTTGCAGTAGTCGACGCGCACCTCGCGTGAAAGCGCCTGGTGGCGGCCGATCAGCGCGGTGGGCGGAAAGCGCAGGAAGCGGATCGAGTCCGCAATCGCACCGGCCTTGTGCGCGTCGATCATTGCCTGATCGAACGCGATCTGGCGCCGGCCGTCGCGAATGCCGGTGTCGATCACGCGGAACGTTCGCGTCATCGCGTCAGTTGCGCTCGGCGATCCGAAGCTGGCGGCGGATCTTGCGCAGGTCCGTGCGGTTGGGCGCGAACGGATAGCTCGCGATGTTGCTCGGCGGCGAGTCGCCGTACGGGCGGTCGCAAGCCGAGACGTCGTCGGCGAACTTTCCCGGGCAACCGGACGTGCGGAACGCGACGCCGGCGTCGATCACCGCGTCGAGCTCGCTCGCCACAATGCCGAAGTCGGCCACGCGCCCTTTACCGTCGAACTTCATCTGCTCGACGCGCGCGCCGCGGTAGTCGATCAGGTAGCGCGCGAGCTGCACACGCCGCCACTGGTCTCGCGGTGTGGCCGGCAGATGGTCCATCAGCGAGCCTTTCTCGGGGAAGAAGCAGAACAGGTGACTGTGTGCGCCCAGGTCGACGAGCTGCTGGACGAGCGCGAGCGCGTCGTGCTCGGTCTCGCCCATGCCGATGATGATGTGCGCGCCGAACTTCTGCGGGCCGAAGATCTCGCGCGCGTCCATGAGGATCTGCCAATACTTCGCCCACGAGTGCGGCGACTGCACGCCTTTGCCGCGCGTGCGATCGAAGATCGCCGGTGTCGCTGCGTCGAGTGCGACGGTGAAGATATCGGCGCCGAGATCGCGCAGCCGCTTCACGTCGTCGCGCGTCATCGTCGTCGGGTTCGACAGGATCGAAACCGGGATCGTCGCCGGATCGATGCGCGCCGTCCAGGCCTTGAGCACCGTCACCGTGTCGACGTCGGAGCGCGGATGCGTGATCATCGATATGCACATGCGGTGGAACGGGCTCGCCCCGGCGTCACGCGCGACGATGTCGATCGTCTGCTCGAGCGGCACCGCCGGCCAGTCGACGCGGATGAAATTGCGGTCGGCGTAGTCCCGCTCGGCTTCGCGGTGGCGCGCGAGCCCGCAGTACGCGCAGTTCGCCCGGCAGCCCTCGGGATACGTGAGCAGAAGGTTGAGGCAGCGCGTGCAGCCGCAACGGTGCATCCTGCCTTGCATGATGCCGAGCGTGAGTGCCGCCGCCGTCGACATCTGCACATACTCGGGCGATCGCATGTGCGGCGTCAGGATGTTGTCGTTCGGCCGGTAGATGCCCTGCGGCGCGGCATTGGCCGTGATCACGCGCGCGCCCATGCGCGCCTCGCGCGGTGTGGCCGCCGGCGCCCGCGGCTGCATCCGCTCGAACGCGTTGTAGTCGTTCGCCTGCGCCTGTTGCGCGGGCGGGCTTGCCCATTCGGGCCGGTGACAGCTCATCGTTGCAGCTCCTATGCCGCCCAGTATTCCGGATACGCGATCCAGCCGCGGCGCAGCTCGGCTTTGCCGGCGCCGCGCGCCGTCGCGCCCGCGAGCTCGCGGCGACGCTGTACGGCTCGCGCAAGCGATGGACCGAGCACCGATCGCAATTCGTCCTCGTAGTCCGATGCGGCGTCGCCACTTCCCCGCGCGATCGCCGCCGCCGCTTCACCCGCGAGCCCCCCGGAGTAGACGGCCGCCGCGATGCCGGCGCCGGTCACCGGGTTCGCGAGCCCGGCGGCGTCGCCGGCGAGCAGCACCTCCGTTTCGCCGAGCGTTCCGCGCGGCTGCAACATGCCGCCGACCGGAATCGCGCCGCCGGTCGTATCGAGCACGTCGACGCCGACGCGACCGCGCTCGATCAGCATCGCATGCAAGTCGTCGACGATCGCTTTCAGCCGATTCCGGTGCGCGGGCACGACGCCGGCGCCGAGATTGGCGACCGCGTCTTTCGGAAACAGCCAGCCGTAACCGCCGGGTATGGAAGCCGACAGGAAAATGTCGGTCGCATCGTGCGCTCGAACGAGCGGCACGGTGATCTGGCGCGTCTCGACGAGCGCCAGGTTCACGCGGCCGATCGCGCGGCCGACGAGCGAGCGCGGCCCGTCGGCGCCGACGATCGCCGTCGCTTCGATCGCGCTTCCATCGGCGAGCACGACGCGACCACCCGCCGCGATTGCCCGCACGCTCGCACCGAACCGGCAGCAAGCGCCCGCCGCGATCGCATCGCGCACGAGCGCCGCGTCGAACGCCGCGCGGTCGATCATCTGTCCCGGGAACGGATTCGTGATGTCGGGAGGATCGTCCTCGACGAACGTGATCATCGAGGCAATCGGCTGCCGGATCGAGCGCGCAAGCGCGCCGACCTCGACGCCGATCATCGCCGGCACGAACTCCGCGCATTGCACCGGCACGCCTGCCTCGTGGCGGCGGTCGACGGCGACGACGCGCAAGCCCCGGCGCGCGGCAGCGGTGGCCGCTGACGAACCCGCGGGCCCGAGTCCGACGACCAGCACGTCGACTCGCTCGAGGTTCACGATGCCGCCTCCTCTAGCGTCGGTGAGTCGCGACAGTCACGCCGTCGGCGTCCGGCGCCAATTCGCGGTTGCTCGTACAGGCTCGGCGCTTCGCGCCCGGAGCCGATCTCGCCGCTCATGTCGCCGCGACCGCGACCTGCGGATGGATCTTGATCGTGCGGCCGGTCTTGATCGAGCAGCACGCGTGCTCCTGCACGGCGGGACGACCGATCGCATGAGCGACCGCGAGCGTGCCTTCGGCAGGGAAGGCGATGCCGTCGAGGCCCGCCGCGACCGCGTACGCGTCGGTGATCCGACGATGCATGCCCGGCGGGCGTGCGCAGCCGAGCAGGACTTCGCGCTGCGGTATGCGTGCACGTGCGTCGAGGAAGATCCGGCCGATGTCTTCCGTGCGCGGCGTCTCGAACGTACCCGGTCTTGCGTAGAACGGCATGACGACGACGAGCACGAGCGAACGGATCGAATGCCGGCTCACGATGTCGAGTGCGCGCGGCTCGCCGACGATGCGGCCGTAGTGCAGGCCGATGACGATGTGCGGCACGACCTCCATTCGTGTCGCGCACAACGCGGCGAGCGTCGCCTCGAAATCGTCGACGGGGCGGTCGAGATGATAGACGTCGCGGATCGTCTCCTCGGACCCGATCACGTCCATCATCGCCGTGTCCACACCCGCGACCTCCATCAGCCTTGCGCGGCGCTCATCGAGCAGCGCCGAGTGAATCGCGACCTTCAGATAGGGATAGTCGCGCTTGAGCTTCTCGATGACCGGGTAGAAGCGCTCGTAGCGGATCTCGTTACGCTTGGTCGATCCGCCGGAGAGCAGGAATCCGCGCAGGTCCTGTGCGACGATCAGGTCGCGCACCTTGCGATCGAGCATTTCGGGCGAGGTCGCCGGGATCATCGGCTCGAGGATCTTCGCCTGGCAGTGGTCGCACATCAGCGCGCAGCCGCCGGCGGTGACCGAGAATGCAGGAAAGGCGTTCTTGCCGCAGCCTTGCACGTCGCAGCTCGAGTACGCCTTGAACGTCGGCGTCGAGAAGCGGATTTCGCGGCCGACGACCGCGTCTGCCGCATGCTCGCAATCGGCAAGCAGCGAGGCGTCGAGCGCCGCGTCCTCCAGCTCTTCGACGGCGGCGATCCTGTCGAGCCAGCTCATCGTATCGTCCTCGAGTGTTCTACGCGATCTCGCAGACTCGCGGAGCGGCGCGGTCGCGCAGCATCCGCACTTCATTCCGCACAAGCGCCTCGGACGGCGCGTCGGCGAGCGTATCGATCCAGCGCGGATCGACCTCGTCATCGTCGATGAGATCGCAATGGAGCTTGCGCAGCAGCGCGCTCGCATGGGCGGGCAGCCGTTCGGGCATCGCGCGCCTGGAAAGCCGGCCCCAGATGCCGGTCCAGTACCGCGTCAGCGTCCACGGATTGTAGCCGCCGCCGCCCAGCACGACGGCGTGCGGAGCAGCCGCGACGATGCGCTCGACCGCGTCCCACAGTGCGACGTTCGTGAGCGCCATCGATGCCAGCGGATCGCCGGCGAGCGCGTCGGCACCGCATGTGATCACGACTGCCTCGGGCGAGATCCGGTCGGCGAGCGGAAGCACGACGTCGTCGACGAGGAGCCGAAGCTCGGCATCGTTGAAGCCTTTCGGCACCGGCAGGTTGATCGCGCGTCCGCCACCCGAGTCGTCAAGCGCGCCGGTGTGCGGCCAGCGGCCGGTCTCGTGGATCGACAGCGTGCAAACGTGCGGATCGTCGACGAACGCGTCCTGCACGCCATCGCCGTGATGCGCGTCGAGATCGACGTAGAGTACCGATTCGACGCCGCCGCGAAGCAGTCGAAGAATCGCGAACGCCGGGTCGTTGAAATAGCAGAATCCGCTCGCACGGTCGCGACGGCCGTGATGCGTGCCGCCTGCGGGATTGAATGCGACTCGGCCTTCGAGCGCAAGCTCGGCGGCGCGGATCGATCCGCCGACGGCCGTCGACGCGCGCTCGAACAGGCCGGCGAACAACGGGTTCTCCATCGTGCCGATCGCGTAGCGCTGGCGCGTGGCGGCATCGACTGCGCCCGTCTCACTCGCCGTGCGCAAAGCGGCCACGTAATCGGCGGTATGAAACGCAAGCAGTTCGTCGACGCCCGCGCGCGGGCTCGCGACGTATTCGCCCGGCGCGAACCAATCGAGCGCGCCGGCGAGATCGATCACCGACTCGACTCTCGGGATCGTCAGCGGATGCAGGCTGCCGTACGCAGCCTGCCGGTAGATGTCGTGACCGACGAACGCGGCGGGGTGCCAGCGGCGCACGGCAGTCTCCGCCGCAGCGGCAGTCATCGTGGACGTCGAAACGCTCGGATGAGCCGCTGCCGAAACCGGCGCGTCACTTCTTCTTCATGAAGAACGTGAACTCGTTCGCGGCGGCAGACTGCGATAACAGCGCATTGCCCGTCTGCTTGGAGAACGCCTCGAAGTCCTTGACGGACCCCGGATCGGTCGCGACGATTCGCAGTATCTGGCCGCTCGTCATGTCGGTCAACGCCTTCTTCGCCTTGAGGATCGGCAGCGGGCAATTGAGGCCGCGCGCGTCGAGTTCCTTGTCGAAATTCATGAGTTCCCCGGATGGTTGTGTAAACCGCGGCATGCATGGAGCGCGCCGCGCGAATATTAGCAATTTCTAATACAAACGCGGGCGTGTCAAGCCCCGGCCGCGCTCGCCGCTTGCGCATCGCGGCGCGATGCTCGCCCGTCGAGCTGGTCGGCGACGAGCTCCAGCAGGCTGCCCATCGGCTTGTCCCAGTGGAAATGCGCGCTGCCGTCGTCGAACGTCTGCCGGCAGTTCGCGCAACTCGTCAGCCGAAGGTCGGCGCCGGTCGCATCCATTTGTCGCATCTTGATGCCGAACGCCTTGTAACGGAGCTCGTCGGCTCGACGATTGGCGATGACGCCGCCTCCCCCGCCGCAGCAGAAGTTGAGCGCGCCCGAGTCCTTGGTCTCGCGCAGCTCGACGCCTAGCGCGTCGAGCACCGCTCGCGGTGCCGATGTCGCGCCACCGCGCCGGGACACCTGGCAGGGGTCGTGGAACGTGACCGACTTGCCGAGCTTCGAGACGTGGATGCGGCCGTTGGCGAGATTTTCGGCGATGAACTCCGAGATGTGGACAACGCGAAACGGCAGCGGCCGCTCGAGCAGGTTCGCGCCCTGCCAGCGCAGCGCCATGTATGCGTGCCCACATTCTGGCAGCACGACGACTTTCGCGTCGCATGCGATCGCGGCGTCGATCAGCTTCATCGTCATGCGTCGCTGCCATTCGGCGTTGCCCGACATCATGCCGAAGTTGGTCGCCTCGTAACCGTCGCTCGAGACCGTCCACGAGTACCCGGCATGGTTGAGCACGCGTGCGGTCGCCACCAGCGATTCGGGGTACTTCATGATCTCGATCGACGAGAACGTGACGAGCACGTCCGCTCTCGGCTCGTCGACGTGCATCTCGACGTCGTAATCGTCGGCAAGCCATTCGATTCGGTCCTTGAGCACCTTCGGCGTCGCGCCAAGCGGGCTTCCCTCGCGCGCGGCGCGCTCGGCGATGGCCCACAGCTCGTGCGGCACCAGCCCCGCCGCGAACATTGCATGCCGCGCGAGGCCGACCAGGCCCGCGATGTCGATCCCCATCGGACAGGCCATCGTGCAGCGCCCGCACATCGTGCACGCGTCGTAGACGAGCTCCTGCCATTGCTGCAGCCGTTCGACGGTCACCGCGGGCTTCAGGTCGAACGTCCGGTAAGCCCAAGCGAACGGGCCGGCCTCGCGCTTGTATGCCTGCTTGAAAGGCTCGAGCTTCCAGATCGGCGTGTATTTCGGGTCACGCGTGGACAGGTAGAAGTGACATGCTTCGGCGCAGTTGCCGCAATGGATGCACGATTCGAGGTACAGCGCGGCGGTGCGGCCGAAGTCCTTCGCAAAGCTTTCCATCGCGGCCTCGAGCCGCTGGCCGTCCGTACCCTCGCCTTGCTTGTCATAGCGCATCGCAGGCGCTTCGACGGTGAGCCGCGCGCCGCGGAGATCGAGCGGATGCGAGACGTCGTTCATAGCGCGGCTCCTTTGCGCGCGAAGGCGACGCCGGTCGTGCCACGCGACAGGAAGACGAGAAATGCGTGCGCGAGCTTGCTGAACGGCAGGAACACGAGAAGCAACTCGACCGAGAGCAGATGGATCGCGACTGGAACCGGGTAAGCGGGCGCAGACGGATACGGCGAGTCGAGAGCGAGACTCAACACCGCCATGCCGGTCACCATCGGCAGCATCGTCACGACCCAGCTCGCGTAGTCGTCGAAATTCGACAGCAGCCGCAATACCGGCGAGGTGAGCCGCACCATCAGCGCGTAGAGAAGGCCGACGAACACGAGCGCAACCGCGACGACGAACAGCCAGCCGGGGACCGCCGGCCATTTGAGGCCGATCAGCCGCCGGATGAATCCGATGTGCGGCGCGAAGCCGAAGAACACGATCGCGAGGCCGATGTGATAGCCGTAGGCATTCAGTGTGCCGACGATCGTCGCGTCGCGAAACGTCCGGTGGTGCCACATCCGCGACACGATCGCACTCAGGGCGGACGCGCGAAGCGTGCTCGTTCGCGGCTCGGAGTAGTCGCGTTTTACCGGCCGGCGATAGATCCCATACAGCCGCCAGGCGATGCCGAGCACAAACACGCCGATCGACGCAGCGAGCACTGGTCCGCGTGCGAATTCGAGAAGTTCCATTGCACCGCTCCTTCATCGCCATCATCGCGCGATGCGCAGCGAGCGTCTTGACGGGCGTCAACGACGGTAGACGCGCGCGCTCGCACTCGCAGGGACGCTACGCGCGGTTTGCCGCGCTGCGCTCCATCGCGACCAATTGCCGCGGTGGCGGCGAGGAACCTTCACCGCTGCGACGCTGAAGAAGAAGCTTGGCAAGGACAACGCTATCCGCGATCGCCGACGAAACGCGCGCGCGCGTCTGGAGCGGGTGCTGGCCGCGTTTTGAAGGCAACCGGCCGGCTCAGCCGCGATCAATCGCCTTCGCGATCAGCGGCACCAGCGGTTCGGGCAGCTTGAGCTTGCCGGAAACGGCGAAGGCATGCGCGTCGGCGGACATCTTGTCCCATGTCTTGCCGATGATGTCCAGCCACTTGTGCTCGCTGTATTGAGGCTTCAGACCGGCGAACTCCAGCATGTAGTGCTCGATGAACACCAGGCCCGCGGCGTCTTCGACGCGCTGCGTTTCCGGATTCACTTTGCGGCCTCGCTTGCCGATCGCCTTCTTCACCCGCTCGATCATCTCGGCGTCGTAACCGGCCTGCTGCATGAGACGGCCGGCTGTCTCGGCGTGAAACGTGTAGAGATTCGTGCGCCACTGCAGATAGCCGTTGCGGTCCATCGGGTAACTCTCGCGCGGGCTTCGCCATCGCTCGATGTGTTGCGCGCGCACCGCCAGCTTGACGGCTTCGGATGACTGCGGCGCAAAGCGCTCGATCATGTCCGTCATTCGTCGCGAATACAGCAATTCCCGCGGACAAGGCTTGCCATCGGGGCCGATATCCTGGCGTGGATCCTGGGCGTTCGCGGCATCGAATAGGGCAATTGCGCGGTCGAAACGATGACCGTCGTCGATCGTGCCGTCTCCGGATGCGCTGAAGCGATGCGCTTTCATGCCGCCGCTCCATCGGCGAGCGTGCCGTTCGCCACGGCATGCTTTGCGGCCGATTGACGCACCGCGAGCTCGGCAAGACCGAGCCACGGCGCGCCGAGTTGCGCCGACTGCGCGGGCGGCAACGGGTGATCGGCATCGCCCAGATGCGCAAGCACGAGGTCGGCGTCGTCGAACGCGTCGGCGTCCGTCCATTGCGACGGCGTGACGACGGTGAACAAGCCCGCGCGCTTCGCGGCGCGAAGACCGTTCGTCGAGTCCTCGAACGCCGCACATTGCTCCGCCGAGCGGCCGAGCATCGAGAGCGCGAGGCGGTAGATGTCCGGCGCAGGCTTCTTGTTCCGGACATGGTCGGCGGCCGCGATCGCCGTGAACCGGATTGCCCCCGCGCGGCCCAAGTGCCGTGCGAGGAGCGCGTTGACGCTCGCAACGCTCGTCGTCGATACGATCGCAAGCTGCAAATGCCCGCCGCTCGCTTCCTCGAGGAGCCGCGCGACGCCGGGCCGCAGCGGGCATCGGCCGTCGCCGATCAGTTCGGTGTAGAGCTGCGTCTTCGCTTCGTGCAGCGCGGGCGCGAGCCGCATCAGTCTCGCCTTCTCGGCGCTCGGCACCTGCAGCGTCTCGACAAAGCGCGCGATCCGTTCCTTCCCGCCCGAAATCTTGAGCAGATTGCAGTAGAGCGGCTTCGTCCATTCCCAGTCCAGGCCGAAGCGAACGAACGCGTAATTGAATGCCTGCCGATGCGTTTCCTCGGTATCGGCGATCGTGCCGTCGAAATCGAAAATGAGCGCCTTGAGCGTCATCGCTACGCCCCCTCTGCGATCGGATGCCGTCACGCGGCGCACCGCGCCGTCGCACCCGCATAGCGCTGCGCCATCGCGTCGAGCGGCAACGGGCGGATTCGGCTCGCGCGACCCGCGCAGCCGAATGCCTCGAAACGCGCGCGGCAAACATCCTCGGCGGCCACGATCGCAGCCTTGAGGAATGCGCGCGGATCGAACTCGGAGGGACGCTCGGCCATCGCCTTTCGCATCGCGCCCGTCATCGCAAGCCGGATGTCGGTGTCGATGTTGACTTTGCGCACGCCGTTCGCGATGCCGCGCCGGATCTCCTCGACGGGCACGCCGTACGTTTCCTTGATGTCGCCGCCGAACTGGCGAATGACGGCGAGCCATTCCTGCGGCACCGACGACGAACCGTGCATCACCAGATGCGTCGCCGGAATCGCATCGTGGATTTCGCGGATGCGGTCGATCGCGAGCACATCGCCCGTTGGCGGCCGCGTGAACTTGTAGGCGCCGTGGCTCGTGCCGATCGCGATCGCGAGCGCATCGACACCCGTCTGTGCAACGAACTCGCGCGCCTGCCGCGGGTCGGTCAGCAACTGCGAGCGGTCGAGCGCGCCGTCGGCACCCACGCCGTCCTCCTCTCCGGCATGTCCCGTTTCGAGTGAGCCCAGGCACCCGAGCTCGCCTTCGACCGAAACGCCTACAGCGTGCGCCATCTCGACAGCGGTGCACGTGACGCGCACGTTGTAGTCGTACGTCGAGGGCGTCTTCTGATCGTCCTGCAGCGAACCGTCCATCATGACGCTCGTGAACCCGGAGCGGATCGCCTGCTGGCACACGGCCGGCGTCGCGCCATGGTCCTGGTGAAGGCAGATCGGGATCTGCGGGTTCGCCTCGACGGCGGCCTCGACGAGCTTGCGCAGGAACGGCTCGCCGGCGTATTTGCGCGCGCCGGCCGACGCCTGCAGGATCACGGGGCTGTCGGACGCGACGGCGGCGCGCATGATCGCGTGGATCTGCTCCATGTTGTTGACGTTGAAGGCGGGAACGGCGTAGCCGTGTTCGGCGGCGTCGTCGAGCAGCTGGCGCAACGAGATCAAAGCCATGGCGATTCCTATGCGGAAACGGTTGAGTCGGACGTGCGAGCCGGCGAGCGCGATTGCGCGTCGCGAGTTTCCCGTATTGCGATCCAGCCGCGGACCGCCGCGGCGACGGCGGTCGCTGTCAGACCGAAATGTGCGAACAGCTCGCTCGCCGGCGCCGATTCGCCGAAGCGATCGATGCCGAGCGCGAGGCCTTCGCGCCCGATGTACGCGCGCCAGAACGACGTGACACCCGCTTCGATCGACACGCAGGGCAGCGACGGCGGCAGCACGGCGTCGCGGTAGTCGCGCGCCGTTCGGTCGAACACGCTCGTGCACGGCATCGACACGACGCGCACGGCGATTCCGGCGTCGGCCAGTATCCGTTGCGCGTCGAGCGCGATCGCGACCTCGGTGCCGGTCGCGATAACGACGGCGCGCGCCGGCCCCGACTCGGCATCCCGCAGCACGTAACCGCCGTTGCGGATCGCCTCGACATCGTTGGGCGTGCGCGCGAGCGCGGGCACGTTCTGTCGCGACAGCAGCAGACAGCTGGGACCGTTGGCGCGCTCGAGCGCCGCGACCCACGCGACGGCCGTCTCCAGCGCATCGCACGGCCGCCAGACGTCGACGTTGGGGATCAGCCGCAGGCTCGCCGCGTGCTCGACCGGCTGGTGCGTCGGTCCGTCCTCGCCGAGGCCGATCGAGTCGTGTGTGAGCACGTAGACGACGCGCTGGCGCGTGAGCGCGCTCATCCGGATCGCATTGCGCGCGTAATCGGAGAACACGAGAAACGTGCCGCCGTACGGAATGAAGCCGCCGTGCAGCGCGACGCCGTTCATCGCGGCCGCCATTCCGAACTCGCGCACGCCGTAATGCAGGTAGTTGCCGTCACCGTCGTTGCCGTTGATCGCACGCGATGCCGCAACCGCAGTCAGATTCGAGCCGGTGAGATCGGCCGAACCGCCCAGCAGCTCCGGCAACTGCGCGACGAGCTCGTCCAGCATCTCCTGCGAGAGCTTGCGCGTCGCCTTGGCGGCGGTGACCGCGCACGCTTTCGAGAACAACGATGCGGCAAGCGCGTCCCACCCGTCCGGCAACATGCCTTGCACTCGGCGTTCGAATTCGGCGGCAAGCGCCGGATGCGCACGTGCGTACCTATCGAACGTTTCGCGCCAACGCTGCTCCTGCAACGCACCGCGCGGGCGCGCGTCCCACGCGGCGGCGATCTCGGCGGGAATCTCGAACGGCCCATGCGGCCAGCCGAGCGCAGCGCGCATCGCCGCGATCTCGCTCGCGCCGAGCGGAGCGCCGTGGACGTCGTGGCTGCCTGCTTTCGTCGGAGCGCCTCGCCCGATCTGGGTCTTGCAGCAGACGAGCGTCGGCCGGTCGGCGCGCGCGCGTGCCGCATGCAGCGCGGCGTCGACGGCTTCGGCGTCGTGACCGTCGACGTCGCGGATCACGTTCCAGCCGTAGGCTTCGAAGCGTTTCGGCGTGTCGTCGCGAAACCAGCCCGACACGTCACCGTCGATCGAGATACCGTTGTCGTCGTAGAGCACGACGAGCTTCGCGAGGGCCAGCGCTCCGGCGAGCGAGCACGCCTCGTGCGATACGCCCTCCATCAGGCAGCCGTCGCCGACGAACGCGTATGTCCGATGGTCAACGATGGTCAATCCGGGCCGGTTGAAATGCGCGGCGAGCAGCTTCTCGGCGAGCGCCATGCCGACCGCGTTCGCGAGCCCTTGCCCGAGCGGGCCGGTCGTCGTTTCGACACCGGGCGTCACGCCGCATTCGGGGTGTCCGGGCGTGCGCGAATGCAGTTGCCGGAAGCGCTTCAACTCATCGAGCGGCAGGTCGTAGCCGGTCAGATGGAGCAGCGCATACAGCAACATCGAACCGTGACCGTTCGACAGCACGAAACGGTCGCGATCCGGCCACGCGGGATTCGCCGGGTTGTGCTTCAAGTGCCGGCGCCACAGGGCCTCGGCGATCTCCGCCATGCCGAGCGGCGCGCCGGGGTGACCCGATTTCGCGCGCTCGACCGCGTCGGCGGCGAGCATACGCACGGCATTGGCAAGAAGCGCCGGCTCGACGCCGACGGGATCGATCTTCGTACGCGCGCTCACGCCGCGGCCTCCTTGTAATGTGGTTGCATTGCGATCCTGTCGTGTCGGCCCCCTGCGGCGACTCGCGCATGCCGTCGATCCCCGCTGCGCGGGGCCCCTCGCCGGCCGCTCACGCTGCGGCCTCCTTGTAATGTGGTTGCATTGCGATCCTGTCGTGTCGGCCGCCTGCGGCGACTCGCGCATGCCGTCGATCCCCGCTGCGCGGGGCCCCTCGCCGGCCGCTCACGCCGCGGCCTCCTTGTAATGTGGTTGCATTGCGATCCTGTCGTGTCGGCCGCCTGCGGCGACTCGCGCATGCCGTCGATCCCCGCTGCGCGGGGCCCCTCGCCGGCCGCTCACGCCGCTTCCCTGTGTGCACGCCGCTTCAGATCCATCAGCCGCAGGATCATCGGCGTGAAGATCAGCTGCATCGCGAGCGCCATCTTGCCGCCGGGCAGCACGATCGTGTTCGGGCGCGACATGAACGAGTCGTGCAGCATCGACAGGAGGTACGGAAAATCGATGCCCTTCGGATTCGCGAAGCGCACGATCAGGATGCTCTCGTCGGCGGTCGGGACGTCGCGCGCGATGAACGGATTCGACGTATCGACGACCGGCACGCGCTGGAAGTTGACGTGCGTGCGCGAGAACTGCGGAACGATGTAGTTCACGTAGTCGGGCATCCGGCGCAGGATCGTCTCCACCACCGCCTCCTGCGAGTAGCCGCGCAGCGTCTTGTCGCGGTGCAGCTTCTGGATCCACTCGAGGTTGATGGTCGGCACGACGCCGATCAGCAGGTCGACGTGGCGCGCGATGTCGACCTTGTCGTTCGCCGCGGCGCCGTGCAGGCCCTCGTAGAACAGGAGGTCGGTTTCGCGCGGCAGATCGATCCACGGCGTGAACGTGCCCGGCTCCTGATCGAACGGTGCGGCTTCGTCGGCATCATGCAGATACCGGCGGACCTTGCCCATTCCGCGCGTGCCATAGCCTGCGAATAGTGCCTCGAGCTCGGACAAGAGGTTCGCATCGGGGCCGAAATGGCTGAAGTTCGGATTGCCCTGCTTCGCCGCTTCCGCCATCGCGACTTTCATTCCCTTGCGGTCGTACTTGTGGAACGAATCGCCTTCGACGGTCGCCGCGTTGATGCCTTCGCGGCGGAACACGTGCTGGAACGTGCGCGTCACCGTCGTCGTGCCGGCGCCGGACGAGCCCGTGATGGCGATGATCGGGTGCTGTTGGGACATCGGCTTTTCCCTCTAGGCGATCGCGTCGCGGAACAGCGAGCGCGTGTTGAACAGCGGCGATTCGAACTCGCGGTCGACGCCGGCGTCGGCCTCGCGGTGGTAGCGTTCCAGTCGCTCGACTTCGTGGCGCGAGCCCAATATCAGCGGCGCGCGCTCGTGCAGCGCCTTCGGCACGAGATCGAGGATGCGTTGCCGCCCGGTCGACGCGCGTCCGCCCGCCTGCTCGATCAGCATCGCCATCGGATTCGCCTCGTAGACGAGCCGCAGGCGACCCGCTTTCGCGGGCTCTTTCGTGTCCTTCGGGTACATGAACAGGCCACCGCGGATCAGGATGCGGTGCACTTCGGCCACCAGCGACGCGATCCAGCGCATGTTGAAGTCGCCGCCGCGAGGCCCCGAGCGGCCGGCGATGCACTCGTCGACATAGCGGCGCACCGGCCGCTCCCAGAAGCGCTCGTTCGACGCGTTGACGGCGAACTCGCGTGTGTCCTCCGGCACGCGAAGATCCGGATGCGTGAGGATGTACGCGCCGATCTCCGGGTCGTGCGTGAACCCGTGCACGCCGCGCCCGAGTGTGAGCACGATCATCGCCGCCGGGCCGTACAGCGCATAACCAGCGGCGACCTGTTTAGCGCCCGGCTGCAGGAAGTGCTCGACCGTCGGGTCGCGGACACCCTCCGGCGCGCGCAGCACCGAGAAGATCGTGCCCACGGTCACGTTGACGTCGAGGTTCGACGACCCGTCGAGCGGATCGAACGCGAGCAGATAGCGCCCGCGGGGGTAAGTGCCGGGAATCTCGTACGGCGCTTCGAGCTCCTCGGACACCATGCCGGCGAGCTCGCCGCCCCACTCGCAGTTTCGCAGCATGATGTCGTTCGCGACGACGTCGAGCTTCTGCTGCGCCTCGCCCTGTGCGTTGGTCGAGCCGGCGCCGCCGTGCGCGCCACGAAGCGGGCCGCGCGCAACCGCCGACGCGATGTATTTGCACGCGGTCTGGATGTCGTTCAGCAGCGCGGTCAGCTCGGTGTCGGGGCCGGCCATCGCGCGCTGCTCTTCGATGATGAATTTCGACAGCGTCGGTCTTCCGCTGAACATGGCGCCTCTCCCCCTAGGCGTTGGAATCGAACACGCGGCTCGCGCGGATGTCGTCGGCCGCGATCGTCGCAAGCGCTTCGCGCGTCGCGATACCGCCCGTCGCGAACAGGCGGTTCGCCTGGCGCAGCCGCGCGCGGTCGAGCGCATTGCGGATCGAGCGCGCATTGGCGAAATACGGCTGTTGCCGCCGCCGCGCGACGTAGTCGCGCATCGCGACGGCCGCTTGCGGCTCGAAGCGGTACTCCATCGAGCCGAGCATCAGCTCGGCGATCGCGTAGAGCTCGTTCTCGCTGAAGTCCGGGAAATCGATGTGGTGCGCCACACGCGACGACATCCCCGGATTGCTGCGGAAGAACGTGTCCATCCGGTCCTTGTAGCCGGCGAGGATCACGACGACGTCGTCGCGCTGGTTCTCCATCGCCTGCAGCAAGATCTCGATCGCCTCCTGGCCGTAGTCGCGCTCGTTCTCGGGCCGGTACAGGTAGTACGCCTCGTCGATGAACAGCACGCCGCCCATCGCACGCTTCAGCACGTCCCTGGTCTTCGGCGCCGTGTGCCCGATGTACTGGCCGACGAGGTCGTCGCGCGTCACCGCGACGAGATGGCCCTTTCGCACGTAGCCCAGCCGATGCAGGATCGCGGCCATTCGCATCGCGACCGTCGTTTTCCCGGTGCCCGGATTTCCCGTGAAGCACATATGCAGCCCCGGCGCGCCGGTCGCGAGCCCGAGCTGCTCGCGCGCCCTCGAGACGAGCAGCAACGCCGCGATCTCGCGCAGTCGTCGCTTCACCGGAGCGAGGCCGATCAATTCGCGGTCGAGCGCATCGAGGATTTCGCCGACGTTCGACTCGCGATACAGCGCGTCGAGCGCGACGCCGTTCGTCGCGTCGTCCGGCGAAACGAGCGTTGCGGGCATCGCGACGCTCATCGGACGTCGTCCCCGCGAACGCGGGGACCCAGCGTCTTTCGTTCCGTTTCGCTGCCGTGAAGGCAACGACACTGGATTCCCGCTTTCGCAGGAATGACGGGAGCCGGAGAGCGATGCATCACGCAGATCCCCAAGTCAGGCCCGGCGGATCGCATAGCGTTGGCTGCGGCCGACGCCTTCGGTGCGCGCGAGCGTGAGTTCGCGCTCCTCGAGCGGCCGCTGGACGATGAACGACAACTGCGTCGTCTCGAAGCCGTGGCTCGCATCGAACGCGCTCACCTTGACGTAAGCGTCGGGGTGCGCATTGCGGCACGCATCGATCTCGTGCATCACGCCCGCCGCGTCGGCCACGTCGAACAGCGGCGCGCACCCCATCTCCCAGAACGTGTTGCGCGGATGCGGGTCGTCGGTGTACTCGACGGCGCACGCCCAGCCGCGCACGAGCGCATAGTCGATTTGCGCCCGGATCTCGGCATCGGTGAGATCGGGCAGGAACGAGAATGTGCCTTGCGTGAGTCGCATCGCGGTCTCCTTTACGCCGACGCGGTTGCGGTGACGGCGAAGTCGGGCGTGTCCGTCGACGTATAGTTGAACGTCACGTCCTTCCACGTCACGAGCGCCTGTGCGAGCGGTGCGCAGCGTTGCGCGGCCGCCTCGAGAATCTGCGGGCCGTCGCGCGCGATGTCGCGGCCCTCGTTGCGCGCTTTCACCATCGCTTCGAGCGCGACGCGATTCGCGGTCGCGCCGGCCTGGATGCCCATCGGATGGCCGATCGTGCCGCCGCCGAACTGCAGCACGCAGTCGTCGCCGAACAGATCGAGCAGCTGGTGCATCTGTCCGGCGTGGATGCCGCCGGAGGCGACCGGCATCACCTTGCGCAATCCCGCCCACGGCTGCTCGAAGAAGATCCCGCGCGCGAGGTCGACGTCGTTTCTCGTCTCGCGGCAGACGTTGTAGAAGCCCTGCACCGTCAGCGGATCACCTTCCAGCTTGCCGACCGCCGTGCCGGCGTGGATGTGGTCGACACCGGCCATCCGCATCCATTTCGCGATCACGCGAAACGACATGCCGTGGTTCTTCTGCCGCGTGTACGTCGAGTGCCCGGCGCGGTGCAGGTGCAGGATCATGTCGTTGCGCCGCGCCCACTTCGACATCGACTGGATCGCCGTGTAGCCGATGACGAGATCGATCATCACGACGACCGATCCGAGCTCCTTCGCGAACTCGGCGCGCTCGTACATGTCCTCCATCGTCGCGGCGCTGACGTTGAGGTAATGCCCCTTGACCTCTCCGCTGCCCGCCTGCGCGCGGTTGACCGCTTCCATGCAGTTGAGGAACCGGTCGCGCCAATGCATGAACGGCTGCGAATTGATGTTCTCGTCGTCCTTCGTGAAGTCGAGGCCGCCCTTCAACGCCTCGTAGACAACGCGGCCGTAGTTCTTGCCCGAAAGGCCGAGCTTCGGCTTGACCGTCGCGCCGAGCAGCGGCCGACCGAACTTGTCGAGCCGCTCGCGCTCGACGACGATGCCCGTCGGCGGGCCGTCGAACGTCGTGAGGTAGGCGACCGGGATCCTCATGTCCTCGAGCCGCAACGCCTTCAACGGCTTGAAGCCGAACACGTTGCCGATGATCGACGCCGAGAGATTGGTGATCGAGCCGCCCTCGAAGAGCTCGAGGTCGTATGCGATATAGGCGAACCACTGCTGCTCGGTCGGCGTCCCCGGTCCCGTGTTCGGCACGGGGTCGACGCGATAGGCCTTTGCGCGGTAGTGGTCGCAGGCGGTCAGCCGGTCGGTCCACACGACGGTCCACGTGGCGGTCGACGATTCGCCCGCGACCGCCGCGGCCGCCTCCTCCGGGTCCACACCATCCTGCGGCGTCACCCGAAAGAGCGCGATGACGTCCGTTTCCTTCGGGATGTAATCCGGCTGCCAATAGCCCATCTGCCGGTACTTGAGCACGCCGGCGCGGTAACGCGCCTTCGGATCCGCGATCGCTTCGCTCTCGATGCGCCTGTTCATCGTCTTCTCCTCTAGATGAGGCGAATGTAAGTTGGGATAAACTTAAGGTAAAGTCGCATTATTTGAATATAATGTTAAGCTATTACTTATGCTTCATGTCTCGATCCGCCAGCTCCAGATCTTCGCGACTGTTGCTCGCCACCTGAGCTTCGCCCGCGCGGCGGAGGAGCTGCACCTGTCGCCGCCGGCGGTTTCGATGCAGGTCAGCGATCTCGAGGCGACGCTCGAAGTGCCGTTGTTCGAGCGCGCCGGACGGCGGATCTCGCTCACGACCGCCGGCGAGTATTTCCTCGTCCACGCGCGGCGGCTGCTCGCGAACCTGAAGGACGCCGAGGACACGATTGCGCGGTTGAAAGGCGTGCAGACGGGCCGGCTCGCGATCGGCGTGCAGTCGACGGCGAAGTACTTCATGCCGCGGCTGCTCGCCGGTTTCATGCGCGAGCATCCCGGTGTGGATATGAAGCTCGAGGTCGGCAATCGGCAGGCGCTCTCCGAGCTGCTCGCGCGCAACGACGTGGATATCGCGGTGATGGGAACACCGCCGCGCGAGCTCGACTTCCGCATCGAGCCGTTCGCGGCGCACCCGCTCGGCGTGATCGCCGCGCCGGAGCACCCGCTCGCCGCGTTGCCGCACGTTCCGCCTGCGCTGCTCGAGCGCGAGCCCTTCATCGTCCGCGAGCCGGGATCGGGCACGCGCGCGGCGATGGAGCGCTATTTCGCCGAGATGCGCATCAAGCCGCCGTCGATCATGACGATGGCGAGCAACGAGACCATCAAGCAGGCGGTGATCGCCAACATGGGACTCTCGTTCCTGTCGTTGCACACGACCGGGCTCGAGGTGCAGACGGGCGTGCTCAAAGTGCTCGACGTCGACGGCCTTCCGCTCGTGCGCCGCTGGCAGGTCGTCCACGTGCGCTCGAAGCTGCTGTCGCCCGCCGCCGAGGCGCTTCGCTACTACGTGCTCGAGCACGGCGAGCGGCTGCTCGCGCAGATGTTCCCCGGGCTCGTCGTTGCCGCGACCGAGCATTGAATCGTCCTAGTCGCCGGCCGCCCGCTCGACGGCGCGGGCAACCGTCGCGCGTTCGTCGCGCCTTCGATGGACGGCGTAATAGAGCACCGGGATCACGACCAGCGTGAGAAGCGTCGACACGAGGATGCCGAACACGAGCGAGATCGCGAGCCCGCTGAAGATCGGGTCGTTGACGATGAACAGCGCGCCGAGCATCGCGGCGAGTCCCGTCAGCGCAATCGGCTTCGCGCGCGCCGCGGTGGCGTCGACGATCGCCTGCGCGAGCGGGACACCGCGCGCGAGCTGAAGATTGACGAAGTCGACGAGCAGAATCGAGTTGCGCACGATGATGCCGGCGAGCGCGATCATGCCGATCATCGACGTCGCGGTGAACGGCCGCCCGAGCAGCGCGTGGCCCGGCATCACGCCGATGATCGTCAGAGGAATCGGTGCCATGATCACGAGCGGCGTCACGTACGAGCCGAACTGCGCGACGACGAGCAGATAGATCAGCGCGAGGCCGACCGCGTACGCGATGCCCATGTCGCGGAACGTCTCGTACGTCATCTGCCACTCGCCGTCCCACTTGATCGAATAGCCGCGATACGGATCGGACGGCTGCGCGATGAAGTGCTCGCCGAGCGTGCCGCCCGGAACAGCAACGTCGGCGAGCCGGCCGCGCACGGCGAACATTCCGTACAGCGGGCTGTCGGTGTCGCCGGCCATGTCGCCGATCACGTACGTGACCGGCACCAGATCCTTGCGGTAGCGCGTTTTCTCTCGCAGCGAGGGCTTGACGCGAACGAGCTCGGCCAGAGGAACCTTCGCGCCGTCAGCGGCACGCACCGTCATCGCGAGCAGCCGATCGAGCCGGCCCTGCTGCTCGGGCGGCAGCGTGATGCGAACCGGAACGCCATATTTCGCCTGGCCGTCGTGCAGCGCGGTCACGTCGTCGCCGGAGAGCCCCGCACGCATCGCGGCAACGATGTCGGCGGTCGTGACACCGGCGAGCGCCGCCTTGCGCTGGTCGACGCGAACGAGCGCGCGCGGCGCGTTGTCCTCGATCGAGTCGTCGATGCCGACGATGCCCGGCGTGCGCGCGAACGCGTCGCGCAGGCTCTTCGCGACCGCGTGACGTCCAGGCTCGTCGGGGCCGTATACCTCGGCGACGATCGGCGACAGCACGGGAGGTCCGGGCGGCACTTCGACGACTTTCACCTTCGCGCCGTGCTTCGCGCCGATCGCCTCGAGCGCAGCACGGATCGCGATCGCGATGTCGTGGCTCTGCCGCGAGCGGTGGCGGCCGTCCATCAGGTTCACCTGCAGCTCGCCCAGCTCCGGCATCTGCCGCTGATCGTACTGGCGGACGAGACCGTTGAAGTTGATCGGCGACGCCGTGCCCGCATACGCCTGGAAATCGGTCACCTCGTCGACCGTCGCAACAAACGCGCCGAGGTCGGCGAGCGCGGCGGCGGTCGCCTCGACCGGCGATCCGGTCGGCAGATCGACGACGATCGAAAGCTCGCTCTTGTTGTCGAACGGCAGCATCTTCAGCACGACGAGCTTCACCGCCGCGAGTGACACCGCGAGTGCGATCGCGACGACGATGCCCGTGGCGAGCAGCATTCGACGGCGGCCGCCGCGTTTCGCGTCGACGAACGGCGCGAGAAGGCGCGCGAAGCTCGTCGCGAGCGCACGGTCGAGGCGGCTCTCGGCGTGCGACGCGGCAGCGTGACGCGGCGCGAGCTTCCACGCGAGCCACGGCGTAATCACGAACGCAACCGCGAGCGAGATCAGCATCCCCATGCTCGCGTTGATCGGGATCGGGCTCATGTACGGGCCCATGAGCCCGGTGACGAACGCCATCGGCAACAGCGCGGCGATTACGGTGAATGTCGCGAGAATCGTCGGCCCGCCGACTTCGTCGACGGCGCGCGGAATCAGCGCCGAGAGCGATGCACCCGGATCGAGCGCACGGTGGCGGTGGATGTTCTCGACGACGACGATCGCGTCGTCGACGAGGATGCCGATCGAGAAGATCAACGCGAACAGGCTCACGCGGTTCAGCGTGAAGCCCCACGCCCACGACGCGAAAAGTGTGGCGGCGAGCGTCAGCACGACGGCGACCCCGACGATCGCCGCCTCTCGCCGTCCGAGCGTGATCAAGACCAGCGCGACGACCGACAGCGTCGCGAACGCGAGCTTGCTGATCAAGAGCTTCGCCTTGTCATCGGCGGTGCGGCCGTAGTCGCGGGTCACGCTGACTTCCACACCCTCCGGAATCACGGTGTTCGCGAGATCGGCGATTCGCCTTTCAACGCGCTGCGCGACGTCGACGGCATTTTCGCCGGTCTTCTTCGTCACCTGGATCGTCACCGCGGGAAACGTGCGGCCGGCGTCGACCGGCGCATCCGCGCCCGCCTTGCCGATTCCATGCCACGCGTAGCGCACCGGCGGCGGCGGGCCGTCGGTCACGCGCGCGACATCGGACAGGAACACCGGCTGACCCTCGTGGACGCCGATGACGACGTCGCGCACGTCCTGCGCCGACCGCAGGAACTCGCCGGTCTCCACGCGCAGCGTCTCGTTCGCCCGCACGAGCTCGCCGGCGGGCAGCGCGGTGTTCGCCGCCCGCAGCATCCGTGCGATGTCGGCTGCGGCGAACCCTACGGCGTTCAACTTGTCGACGTCGAGCAACACCTGAACGGCGCGGCCCGGGCCGCCGATCGTCGTCACTTCGCGTGTTCCGGGCACGCGCTTCAACTCCGCTTCGACCGCGTGTGCGACGCGCTCGAGGTCGAATGCGCCGCGCGCCGAATCCTTCGTCCACAGCGTCAGCGCGACGATCGGGACGTCGTCGATGCCCTTCGGCTTCACCAGCGGCTGGCCGACACGAAGCTCGGCCGGCAGCCAGTCCCTGTGCGACAGGATCGTGTCGTGCAGCCGCACGACCGCGTCGTTGCGCTTGACGCCCACCTTGTACTGGACGGTGATCAGCGCTTCGCCGGGCCGCGATACCGACCAGACGTGCTCGAGGCCCTGGATCTGCGACAGCACCTGCTCGGCCGGAATCGCGACCAGCTGCTCGACATCGGCGGCCGACGCGCCGGGGAACGGCACGAACACGTTTGCCATCGTCACGTCGATCTGGGGCTCCTCTTCGCGCGGCGTCACCGCGAGCGCGAACACACCGAGGAACGTCAGCACGAGCGCGATCAGCGGCGTAAGCCGCGACTCGAGGAAGAAGCCGGCGACGCGGCCCGAGATGCCGAGGTTTGGCATCATGTCATTCCGAGCAAAGCGAGGAATCTGCTTTTTCGGCTGCGAACCGCAGATTCCTCGTCGCTGACGCTCCTCGGAATGACAATCGGCTCATCTCGACTTGAGCTTCTCGATGCCGAGCGCGTTCATCACGAACTTCTCATAGAACGGCTCCGACGTGCCCTTCTTCATCTTGCGGATGAAGTACTTCTCGAACGCGACCTTGGCGATGTGCACCCATTTGCCTTCGCTGAACCAGTTGACGTTGCGCGGCGGGATCTGCGGCAGCGCGACGAACGCGATGCCGGTGTCGCCGAGATCGGCGAGGCAGACGGCGTTCCACGTCGCCTTGCGGTCGGGCTCGCGCCCGTCGAGCTCGGCGCGGATGTTATGCGCGGTCGCGCTCACCATCGACTCGATCATGTAGCCGGTCTTCGGCGCGCCGGTGGGCACCGGCGTCGCCTCGACCGGCGGGATCGCGACACAGACGCCGACCGCGTAGACGTTCTGGTACTTCGGGTTGCGCTGGTGCGCGTCGATCTGGATGAAGCCGCGCGGGTTCGTCAGGCCGTCGATGCCGGCGACGGCGTCGATGCCCTTGAACGCCGGCAGCATCATCGAATAGCGGAACGGCAGCGTGTGTTCCTTGCGCGGCTTGCCGTCATCGTCGTGCTCGATGACGTGCATCACGCCGGCTTCGACCTTTGCGACCTTGGCGTTGCAGATCCACTTGATGTGGCACTCGCGCAGCGCCGACTCGAGCATCGACTTCGAATCGCCGACGCCGCCAAGCCCAAGGTGGCCGATGTACGGCTCGGCAGTGACGAACGTCATCGGCACCTTGTCGCGGATCTTGCGCCGCCGCAGGTCCGTTTCCATGATGAATGCGAACTCGTAGGCAGGGCCGTAACACGACGCGCCCTGCACCGCGCCGACCACGATGGGTCCGGGCTCGGCAACGAACGTCTCCCACGCCCGCGCCGCCTTCTCCGCATGATCGACGTGGCAGATCGACTGCGTGTGGCCGTTAGGGCCCAGTCCCTCCACTTCGTCGAACGCGAGCTTCGGCCCGGTCGCAATGATCAGGTAGTCGTAGTCGAGCATCGTGCCGTCGGAGAGCTCGAGCTGGCTGCGCTCCGGATGCACGCGTTTGCCGCCGCGCGGGTCGAACGCGATGCCCTTCTTCTCGAGGTACGACGCCGCGGGGAACTCGATGTCGCTGCGCTTGCGCCAGTTGACGGCGACCCAGGGATTGGACGGCACGAAGTGGAAGTTCGCACCCTTGCCGACGACGGTCACGTGATCGTTGCGCCGCAATTGCTCCTTCATCTCGTACGCCATGGGCATGCCGCCCAGACCCGCGCCCAACACGACGATGTGCGCCATTTCCAGCTCCTCCTCGTTGTCTCGCCGGTCGCGGTATGCGGATCAGCGATTGGCCGCGATCGCCGGCGCCATGCCCGCCCGAACCGGATTCGCGGCGATCGTTTCGCCCGGCGAAAGGCCCGACAGAATCTCGACCAGGGCGTCGCCGGCGGCCTCGCCGCTGCGCACCTGGCGCATTTGCGCGCGCCCGCTCGCGTCGACGACGTAGACGGCCGTCACCTCGCCGCGCTTGATGAGCGCGCTCGACGGAACCGCCAGGGCGCGGGTCGAGCCCGTCACGAACTGCGCGCGCGCGAACTGACCCGGCAGCAGCCCGACAGCCGCGGGAAGATCGAGCCGGATCCTCGACGTGTGCGTTCGGGCGTCGGCAAGCGGTATCACCGTCGTACGCGTCGCGGCGACCGTCGTTTCGAGCGCAGGTATTTCGATCTTGACCGGCGCAGTGAGGTTGATCCGCTGCAGCGCGACCTGCGGCACGGTGGCGATGACGCGCAGCTCGCGGGGGTCAAATACGGTCACGATCGCGCGGCCCGGTTGCGCCATGTCGCCGAGCTCGGCGTGCGTCGCGCCCACGACACCCGCGTATGGCGCGACGATCGTCGTGAACGTGCGCGCGGCGATGGCCTGGTCCGAGTTCGCCTGCATCGCCGCGAGCTGCGCCTGCGCCGCCTTGTAATCTGCGTCGGCCTGATCGAGCGCCGCCTGGCTCACGAATTTCTGTGCGACGAGCTCGCGGTTGCGCT
>WNFU01001308.1_pt1 | contig 93027 bp, 75 predicted proteins | sample 5400121 | NCBI WGS metagenome assembly WNFU01 (sample SAMN13153360, study PRJNA577476) | soil metagenome | isolation source: 100 cm soil or saprolite under grassland replicate 1 | place: USA:California | collected 2016-06-15 | reverse complement strand
GATGCGGGCGACAGCCATTGGCTCAATCTCAATGATCACGAAATGGCGAATAACAAAAAGCTGCCGCCCGCATCCGCGGGCTTGATGTGTACTTACGCCATATTCCTGGGGTTCCGCTAACGCTCCACCCCAGGCTCTATGCTGCCGCCCGCATCCGCGGGCTAAGAACGCGTCAAAATTTGGGTAATGACAAGGCTTTACTCTGTCGCCCGCATTCGCGGGCTAGGATTCGACACACGCATTTCGCGCAAAAGTTTGGGTAATGACAAGGCTTTTAAAAGCCGGGCTAGGATCACGTGGTCGCTGCCGCGACCAGGAAAACAGTCGTCATACGCTGCACGTTTGATCCTAATCGGGATATCACTCATCGCCCTCTCCACCCGGAGTCAGCTTTACGATCACAACGGTCAGATCGTCCTCCGTCTTCCGTTTTCTCGCCCGCTTTGAGCGCCCTTTGATGTTTTTGTCGAGAGACTCTTGCAGCGCGGCGGAATCGGCGCCGCGGGCGTCGGTCAGGACCTTGGACAGCTCGGCGGCGGGGCCGGTCTGGTCGTTCTTCCAGTTTTTGACGATGCCGTCAGTGAGCATCGCCACGCTGTCGCCAGGCCTGAGCGCGCAGCTTCCTTCGATCACCGAGATGTTCGCGCCGGCGCGTCTACCGGATTCGAATTTGATCTCGCGCTCTTCGGGGAGCGACAACTGGCCGGGCGATTTTTCATTGGCGACCATGATCACCGGATGAGCCCCGACGCGCGCATAGCGCAACGTCCCGTCGTCGGCGTCAATCACGGCGAAGGCGAGGCCGACGCCCGCCTCGTCATCGAGCATGGCGGCGAGGCGGTCCTGCAATCCGCGCATGACCTCGGCAGGCGAATTGTCCGATTGGCCGTTCCCTAGAATTTTCGGCGTCAGAAAGCCTTTGGCGAAAGCGATCGAGAGCGCCGAACCGAGTCCCTTGCCTCCTCCTTCGGCGATCAGGACTCCGAGCTTGCCCCCCTCCAACTCGAACACGTCGTAGAAATCGCCGCCTACCTCATGGGCCGGATGGCAGCAGGCCGCGATGGAGAGACTGGGAAGGCTCGGCAATCGTTCGGGCATCAATCTCTTTTGAGCCTCGCGCGCCGCCGAGACCTCGGCTTGCATCGAGACTCGTTCCGCCAGACGTTCGGCGTAAACCGGCCACACCTCGTCTTCGCGATAGAGCCTGCCTTTGAAGGCGAAGATAAATGCGATCAGGATCGAGACCGTCGTAATGGTCAGTGAGATGAGGCCGGCGTTGTGGAGGCCTTCGGACGGTTGCGCGAACATCTGAAGACCGGTTGACCAGATGGTCGGCGCGGCGATGCAGACGATCGCAGTGAGCAGGTCGAACCAAAGGAAGGCGAGAAGGAAGAGGACGGCCCTCGTCGCCGCCGTCAAAAGAAGGGCCGTCCACGGGCGAAAGCCCAAATAGGGGGCCGCGCAAGCCAGCCAGATGAAGATTGACGACGACATGATGATCGCGCGCCGCGAACGGAATCGGCGGTGGAGCAATGGCAGCGGGATCAGCAGGCCGATGACTGTGATCAGAATGACGTCCAGCGGCGTCACCGTCAGAGCCGACAGCAAGGGCAGATGCCCAAACCAGGGATGGAACGGCCTGAATTCTTCCCCGTAACCCGGCTTGCCCTGCCAGGGCAGGTAAGCCGCGCGGCCGAACAACAACGCCCACCCGCCGATCGCGCACCCGATCAAAACGGCGCGGTTGACGTTTTGTGAAAAGAGCCTTCCCGTGACCAGCGCGTCGAGAGACGTGAGTTTGCCTGGATAAGATTCGCGTATGGCGCCTTCGCTACTCCCGTAAGCCAGCCCCATAAACAGCCCGCCCACGCTGTAGAACATCGCGAACGAAAAGAGGACGATCACGGTGAACAGCCGATCGGGAATCGGAATATCGCGCTGCGCGGCTAAATCATAGATGGCCACGTCCGTCAGCAGAACAAAGAGCGCCAGCCCGGCGGCGAAAATCGCCGCCACCATCGCGATGCGCGAATAGGATATCTCCTGCTGTTTGACCCGCTGAACGAACTGATAGAGGCCGAAGATCACGCCGGCCATGATCAGCAGCACATATGCGACTCCGAAGGAGGTCTTCAGCGTCGATCGGCTATTGAGATTGCTTTTGGCGAACCCGGAGTCGACGGAAGCTTTAACAATGTCGCCCGTCAGAACGCCGCCGCGAAAAGAGATTTCGCTATTGACGGTCAATTCGGGAATGGTCGTGAGCGGCCACTTCCATTTGTAATTCCTGATAACGGCGCCTGTCTCCGCTTTCTCCTCCAATATCGGCGCGACGTCGGCTGTGACGCCCTCGCGGGCGAGCCTCGATTTCACGGCCTCAACGGCCAGACGACGAGCCGCCGGCTCGTCAATGGCGCCGACTTCCCGCTGCACTGAGAAGTATCGCGTATATCCCAGCGGGCGCCCGTCCGGGCCGAGTTCGACTTCCAGCGTCTCCAAATGATCGGGTGATTTGAGGCGAACCCCGAGCGCGACTTCCGGCGCCAGGTTCCTCGCGATGGCGCCCTCTCTGCCCTTGTCCAAACGATAATAGAAGAGCAGGTTGTCTGTGGTCTTGACTTGGAACAGACTGTCCCATCCGGTCACGTCAATTCCTTTGGAAGCCGCGAACCGCGCGGCGGCTTCTACCGCCGATCGCCTGTCGATTGCGAACCCGGCCTTGAGGTTCGGGTGGTATTTGAAGATCAAAGACGACCCCCCCAGATAGGCCAGCGGCGAGAGCGCGAGCAGAACGATCCAGACCCAGCGAGTCTTCTTGATGAGAATTGCTTCTGGCAGCATAGGGTGAGATACCTAAATTTACCGAGAGTCGCAGGCAGAATAGAAGCGCGCGGAGAATGTGTCAATGGTTATAACGTGCGGCCAAAACCGATTCTGAAAGCAAATCTCTTTTCAGGCGCGAGCAGCGTCGCCGGGGGCGGGCTGATTTGAGCATTCGGGTTGTAGGCGAAGATGAAGCGCAGCGGGATGTGGATGACGGGAACCATGACGCGCAGTTCGACGCCGAGTGAGATGCGGTATTTCGGAATCTGAGCGTCAATGTCTCTCAAAGGGCGCACCGCCGTTATCAGGAAAGTGTTCGGAACCGGCGGGGTGATTTGCGCGGGGCTGATGAATTGCTGCGCCCTCAGCCCGCCCGTGTTGAAAACTGCGCCGACGTCGAAGAAGGCGGCTCCAGACAATCTCCGCGTCAGCGGCGCGCGGTATTCGGCGTTGGCGATCAGCTCGGTGTCGCCGCCGATAGGCTGCACGCTGCTGGAGACTAGGACCGGCGGGTTGGCTCCGACGGCCAGGAGCCGATCTACGCGGGCCAGGGGCGCTATCGAATTGATGGGGAAGCCGCGCACCTCCATCTCCCCGCCCAGGAAGTAACGGTTGGTGATCGGCACGCCGTCAATCACCGAAAGCGTGCGGGCGTCGAAGGGCCTGCCGTATGAGGCGATGTGCCCGGCGCGCAGGCGATAGCCGAATACGTTCCGCTCGCCGCGCAGTAACCCCTCGTTGAGCGGGACGAACTGCCGGAAATCGATCCATGGTCTGACGGTGTTGATGTTGCCTCCGAGCGCCCGCCCGTTCGTCTCGACGCCGGATGTCAGCCGCACGCCGCGCATCGGGTCGAATGCCCGCTCAAGCGTGTCGTGCGTCAGCGCCGGCGTCAGGCCGGCCAGCCGGAAGTTGTCTCGCTCGACGTTGCCCACGCCCGTCGACTGCCCGATCGTGAGGTCTCTCAGCCTGGTGAAATTCAGCGCGTAGAAGAGACTCCCGCGCGTCGCGGCGGCCAGGCTGTTGCGCCCTCTGGCCAGCGGGATTGTCGCGCCCATGCTCATCCCGGCCGAGGTTTGAGTGTAGAGCGGTCGCCGGTCAGCCCCCGCTTCAACGAATTTGTATCGTTGGTAGAAGCCTGACAGACTTATTGTGACCGGCCTCGCCGTCAGCAGCGTGTTGGTGTATTGCGCCGATGCCAATTGCTCCAGGTTGCCAACACGCATCTGAGCGGCGAAGCTGTCGAGCCGCCCGGTCAGGCTGATGTTCGAATAATCCACCCCGGCATTGAATCCGCCGATGCTGCCCCCGCCGCCGCTGAAATCAATCCGCTGGACGTCTCGCTCGGTCAGATGCAGTTCGACGTTGGCGGTTCCTTGCGCCATGTCGTAATTGATGATTATGTCGCCAGGCTTGATGGGTTCAAAGAGCCCCGTGCGGTTAAACCTCTCGATCGCGTCCTGCAATCTCCCGTAATCGAAATACTCGCCCTCGTCGAGCGGGACCATTCGCCGAAGATACAGATCCAACGTCCGGTAATTGCCGACGAAATCCAGCCGCCCGATTGTGAAGCGCCTCCCCTCGTTGAGCGTGATGGTGATGTCGGTCACCACTTCATTGTTGACCGGCAGCGTGGATTTGAAATTGATCTCCGGGGCGAACTGCAAGTAGCCCAACCGGCCGTAAAGGTCGCGCAGCCGAAGGAGCGCGGCTTCCATCAGACTGGCGTTGATCACTTCGCCCTCTTTGATGGGGAACTGCGCGCGCACTTGTTCGGGCGTGAGCACGGAGCCGTCGCGGATGATCAATTTGCCGAGCCTGTGAAGAGGGCCTTCAGTGATGGGAATGATCAGCCGGATGGGAACGTCGCCGGTGGCACGCGCGGCGTCGGCGATGTTGACGAATCGGATCTTCGGCTCGCCGACCGAGGCGTTCAGATAACCACGGTCGGTCATGTATCTCGTCAAACGCGCGGCGTCTTCCTGAAAGCGCTCGCGCGTGAAAACGTTGCGCCGCCCGAACGCACGCAAGAATACGTCCGCGCTGACGCGTCGTAATTGACGGCTCAGCACCGCGCTCGAAAAGACGTTGTTACCTTCAAAGATGACTTCTTCAATAACCAGGTTAGGCCCCTGCGCATCCTGGGCGGGAGTCGAAGGTTGTTTGCCTTGAATTGGGGGAGTGGGTTGCTGGGTTGTGGGGGTGGGCTGCAGGTTTTGGGCGCCCTGGTCGTCCTGGGCGGCAAGTTTGTCTTGAGAAGGATTCTGCCCGGCAAGAGAAAGTAATATTGTTGCGGCGAGCAGAATCGCTTTCATCGAAAACCTCAACTGTAGTTAAGCGCCGGACGGGAGTAATGGGGCGCCTTGCGAGTTGTTTACTCGCGCCAGTGGCTCTCATCGCCACGGCGCGAATAAACAACTCGCAAGGCGCCTCTACGTCGCAAAACCCTTACACTGGCGTTTATAGCCGGCGCGCAGCGAGCGTCATTGAGTCTTGGCGCCCAACTTGGCGGCTATTTCGCGCGCCATCTTCAGGTGTTCGCGCAGCGTCGGCAGCGCCTCGGACACGAACTGTTTGATATCCGCATTGGTCGCATGACTGGCCGCGCGCTCGAATTCCGATATGTCTTTCACGTGGTCGCTGACCATTTCCTTCATGTATTCGCGGTCGAACGCTTTGCCGGAAAGTTTCTCCAACCGGCTGACAGCGGCCTGCTGTTCCGGCTTCAAATCCTGCGGCAGCGTGACGTTCAGGTTCGACGCCAGTTGCCGCAACTTTTGGCCCAGTTGGCTATGATCCGTGGCCATACGCTCTGCGAACTGTTTCACGTCATTGCTCGACGCCTTCTGCGTGGCCAGGTTGCTCAGTTGAACCTCCAGCATGCCTCCGCGCCCCGCATTCGCCAGAAACTCCTTTTCGGGCGCAGTGAGCGCCACAGGGCTTGCGGTCGGGCTTGCGGCGCCGGTCGGCGACGGAGTTATCCCCACGGTCGGACTGGGGGTGGCCTCGCCTACGCGCTCGCGCTCCGGTTGAGTTTCACAAGCCGTAAAGATCAAAGCTGTAAAACCCAGTGTTAAAATGAACGTGGTTATGCCTCTGCTATTCGCCATGGAATTTCCTCCTCCTACACATTGAATCGAAGTCAACCCTGATTATGAACGGGCGCGCCTGTCCGGGCTTGCCTAGTTCATCGAATTAAAAACGCGGGAAAAATGGGAGAGGGAGAGCTTATTTCGGCGGGCGCCTTCAGTCCGTCCTCAATCGAACAGAGCCTGATTAAAGGAAAAGACAGAGAGAAGGAGAGACTGACAGACAAGGGGACAGGGGGACAAGGGGACAAGGAGATTTGATTTCCTTGTCTCCCCGTCTCCATTTCTCCTTGTCCCCTTGTCTCCCCCTCTCCTTGTCTCCTTGTCTCTCTTTCTATCTTGGAATGATCGGCAGTGTGATAGATGACGGATGGTCTGAGTCGTGATAGATGGTCTGATTCGCCTTGATCATCTTGGTCGCGCCGAGCGTCGGTTCGCCCGTGTTGAGGTTGCGATTGAAGCGCGGGAAGTTACTGCTAGAGATGTAGACCCGAATCTTGTGTCCGGCCTTGAAGACGTTGCTCGTCGCCCACAGATCAATCGTGTATTTGTAGACCTTGCCCGGCTCGATCGGCTCCGCGCGTTCGGTCGAATTGCGGTAGCGCGCGCGAACGACGCCGTCGGTCAGAAAACGCGCGTAGCCCGCCCCCCCTTCTGCCCCTTCTGATGGATCGACGTCCACGATCATCGCGGTGAAATCGGTGTCGGGCGCGGAGGTCGAGGCGTAAAGCTCGGCGGTGATGTAACCGGTGACCTCGGTGTCGCGTTCGAGCGGCGGAGTGGAAAAGACCAGCACGTCTTGCCGCGATTCGTTCGGTCTTTGGTCGAATGGGCCTGGTTGAATGGCCGCGCCGCAGCACAACCGCCCGCCGATGGTCGGCGTCGGGTTCTGCGGGTCGTATTCATAAGTGTCGGCCTTCTCTTTGCCTGCCTCTTTGCCTGCCTCCTTGCCTGCCTCTTTGCCTGCCTCTTTGCCTGCCTCTTTGCCTGCCTCTTTGCCTGCCTCTTTGCCTGCCTCTTTGCCTGCCTCTTTGCCTGCCTCTTTGCCTGGAGGATTTATCGAAAGCTCGCCGTCGCCGGCAGCCGAATTCGCGCCCTTGTTCGAGTGAAAGTAATATTTCGTATACTGCGTGCGGGCCAGCGGGAACTCCTTTTCGTCGCGCCAGACGTTTTCGCCCATCACGAAGATGCGGACTGGCGTGTCGCCCGCGAACTCGTTCTTGAGGCCCTTCAGCGCGAAATCGGCCCATTTGACTATCGTGGCGTTCATGTCCAACACGGCTTGTTTGCCGAAGACCACGTCGCCGATCTTTCCCTCGGGCGAGGTCGCCGCATGCGCCCAGGGGCCGATGAGCAGCCGCTGACCGTCGCGCGCCTCCGGCGTGGCCGCGCCCTTGCGCATCTCGACGAAATTCTTGATCGAGCCTTTCAAGAAGATGTCGTGCCATCCGCCGGCGTGCAGCGCCTTGACGTTCATCTCGGCGTAATGGTCCGAGATTTTCCACCTGCGCCAGTATTCATCGTCGCGCTCGTGCTCGACCCAGTCGCGGAAATAGGGCGCGACCTCTTGCGCGGGCGGGACGGCGATCGAACGGTAATTTTCGACCGGAAGCTGCAGAACCCAATCTTTCGGGCGCTGTCTGGAATTGACCATCTTGCGCAGCGTGTCCTCAGCCAACCCGGAAGACCACGAACTGGTGAACCATTGCATCAACGCGCCGCCTTGATACGTCCAACCGTCGTAATACTCCGACGCCGTGACGTAAGGGAAGATCGCTTTCAGGCGCCTCGGCTTTGAAACGCTTGCGAGCATCTGCGTCGCGCCGACATATGATCCGCCGAACATCCCTACGTCTCCATTCGAGTATTCCAGCGCGGCGGCCCATTCGACGGTGTCGTAGCCGTCGTCGATCTCGTGTTTGAACGGATAGAACTCTCCTTCGGAATCGAACCGCCCTCGAGTGTCCTGCAGAATGGCCACATAGCCGCGTGACGCCAGGTACATCCCCGTATTGAAATCGCGGCGGTTGTATGGCGTGCGTGTCAGCAGCACGGGAAATTTGCCGGCGGCCCTGGGGCGGTAGACGTCGGCGGCGAGTTGCACGCCGTCGCGCATCTTCACTCGCACGCCGGTCTGAAGCGTCACTTGATAGGCTTCGGCGGGGGCAGGCGACTGGGACGTCGAGATCGAGGCGCAGAGTAACGCGATCAACATCGGCAGCGCGACGCGCGCTATCTTTGTGGGAGAACAGGATGTTTTGTTCATAAAGTTTCCTTTTCGGCCCTTCTTTTGGGTTTGGATTAAAGACACTGGCGCGGCGCCGCGTGAGTAGGCAAACGGTTGATCCTGCATGCAACCGCTTGCTTACTCGCGCGGTTTGATATAAAAGACAAATTCGCGCTGAAAATTAGCCCATCGAAGAAACTTCGTAAAGGTCTGTTAGTTCGTAGTCATATTCATCCGAATGCCGTATCACTCGCTTCCCGCCGAGGTTTCGCGCGATTTCCCAGGAGGACACCATTATGGATCACGCTCGCAGAGACTTTCTCAAGAAATCCGCCGTCTTTGCGCTCGCGACAGCGGGCGGTTCGCTGCTCCCCGAATACGCAGCCGCCCAGGTAAAACCGACACTTTCCGAACTCGCCAATTACGATGCGCTTGGATTGGCCGAGTTGATCAGGAAGAAACAGATTTTGCCGCTCGAACTCGTTGACGACGTCATCGGTCGAGTCGAACGGGTCAATCCGAAGATCAACGCCGTATTGACCAAACTCTTCGATGTCGAGAAGGCGCGCGAACGGGCGAAGAACGGCGTCGTCGAAGGGCCGTTCGCCGGCGTCCCGGTTATGTTGAAGAACCTCACTCAATACAAGGACGCCCGCATAGACGCCGGTTCGCGTCTCTACGCGAGATACATCGAGAAGAAGGGCAATCCGTTTCGGACGAACTCTCCGTTGATCGACGCGATGGAGCGTTCGGGGATGATCGTCGCGGGCATCGCCAACGCGCCGGAACTCGGATTGCTCGACACCACTGAGCCGGTGCTGTATGGCGCGACGCGCAATCCGTGGAATACCGATCACACGGCGGGCGGATCGAGCGGCGGATCGGCGGCGGCGGTCGCGGCCGGAATAGTCCCGCTGGCTCACGGCACTGACGCCGGCGGCTCAATCCGCATCCCGGCCTGTCATTGCGGACTCTTCGGTTTGAAGCCCACGCGCGAGCGCGAACTGGGGAATACCCACGCGTGGAGCCTGGGAATGGAATCCCTCAACATCGCTTCCGAGCTGTGCCTGAGCCGTTCGGTCCGCGACGCGGCGGCCTTTCTGAACGTCGCCGAAAAGAAGAACATCGAGAACATGCCGCCGGTGGGGTTCATCTCCGGCCCGTCCAAAAAACGTCTGAAAGTGGCGCTAATCTGGGAGACCTTTCTGGGCAAGAAGCCTCACCCGGAAGTCGAAAAGGCTGTCCGCGCGAGCGCGCAATTGCTCGAAAAGCTCGGCCACAAGGTCGATGAAACGAAGATGGGGTTCGACGGCCCGGAATTCATGGATACGTTTCTGGGTTTATTCGCGTCGTTCACGATGCAGTACGAAGCGCGGATTGAGCTGTTGATGGGCGGCGCCATCAGGCGCGAAGACGCGCTGGAGCCGTGGACGCTGGGCCTGATTGAAATGGCAAAAAGCCGTGGCGGAATTCAACCCTGTTCCCAGCGGGCGATAAAGGTGTTTATGGAGGCGAGCGGCGCCGTCGAAAAATTATTCAAGACCTATGACGTGATTCTGTCGCCAGTCATGCGCGTCCCGCCATACAAGATCGGCTGGCACTCCCCGACGCTCGATTTCAACACGCTGCTCGCGCGAGTGTTGGACGAACTGGGATACACGCCGCTGCACAACGCCGTCGGGACGCCCGCGATGTCAGTGCCGTTGTATTGGACGCGCGACGGGTTGCCGGTGGGAAGCCACTTCGCGGCGTGGCGCGGAGGCGAAGCGACGCTGCTCGGATTGGCTTACGAATTGGAAGAGGCGCGGCCCTGGGCGAAGAAGCGTCCGCCTGTATTTGCCGGCTGAGCGGAGGTGAATTACTCTCCACTGTCTCAAAATCGCGTCGCGCCGATGAGGTCTTCCCACTCGCGTCCGTCAATATGCTGATACTCACGCCAGTGCGTAATCCGCCCGTCGTGTACCTTGATCAAGGTGACCCCATGGTAGCGATGCGTCCCGTCATAGGTATATTCCACAGCCCCAACCTGCCGCTCTTCGTCGAACAAGGTCGTCCGCCACGTGGTCCTCTGCTCATAGCCCTCGTCGTCCTCAAAGAACGCGCGCAACTCCTCACGGTTGTGGAACTGATATCGCAGCGGGTCCGCATAATGTACGTCAGCGGCGAAGACCTCAGAGGCCCGTTCGTAGTCGCGCCGCGTCCAGGCGTCGGCCAGCGACTCGAGCATGCGCTGGAATTCTGTTTTTGTCATCTCTTTGCCTTTCAGAATGTTTATCTACGCCCTCACGGTCGCCGCAGCGACGATGTAAGTCTAGCCCGGGCTTTTCAAAGCTTGTCATTACCCAAACTTTTGCGCCAAATGGATGTTCGCATCTTCAGCCTGCGGAGCAGGCGGCAGAGTAAAGCCTGGGGTGGAGCGCGCTAGCGCGGAACCCCAGGAATGCGATGCGCGCGCATCAAGCCCGCGAAGCGGGCGGCAGCTTTTCGTTATTCGCCATTTCATCATCATCGAGATTGTGCCAATGGCTGCCGCCCGCTTCGCGGGCTTCGATGATAAATCTACGTCGTACCTGGGGTTCCGCTGCGCTTCACCCCAGGCTTTACTCTGCCGCCCGCTATCGCGGGCTAAGATACAACACACGTATTTCGTGACAAAGTTTGGGTAATGACAAGCTTTTCAAAGCCGGGACAACGAGCGCATCCACCCTCAGTCGCGGCAGCGGATCTGCAAAATCAACCGTCGCTGCCGCGACTGAGACGACTCTGTAACCGCTCCCCGGCTTTGAAAAGCCGGGCTAGGGTCAATCGCCGCTGCCGCGGCTGAAGAATTGTTGTTTTATGTATTTCTCAAAGACCAATAGTCTGTCCGTCACATTTATGCGACGGACAGACTAAAGTCTGCCCCACTCTTATGAAGGGGCATTTATTAAGCTTTCGTCTTCAGCTTCATCGCTTCGGGGTCCCATTCGCAGATGCGGTTATCGAAGTAACTGACGTTGACCATCAGCGCCGGGGCCGCCGCACGGAAGCCGAACGCCGCGTCTTCCAGGACTTGCTCGCGCGTCCGCATTGCTTTGAAGAAGTTCTTGAAATGGTCGAGTCGTTCGTCGTACCTCGGCGGAGGGCTGTACTTCACTTCGGTAACCTCCTTCAGCGCGGCTTCGCCTCTCGGATACTGTTTGCGGTACTCGGCCATGAACGCCTTCTGGACGGTTTCGGGGAAAGTGTCGATGGAGGTTCCGGGTTCTTTCGCCGGGGGCGGGCGCTTGATGACCAGATCATCGCCGAGTTCGATCACGCCGTCGCTGCCGACGAAGCGATAGGTCCACGTCCCCCAACCAGCCTGCTCGGTTCCGCCGTCAGCCAGGCTGACTCTGAAATTCATGCTGAACGCCGGATGCGCGTCGGTCTTCGGATAATCGAACAGGCCGAGCAGCACGTCGGGCACGTCGCGCCCGTCATGCCACAACCGCAGCCCGCCGGTCGCGAAGACGCGCGAAGGGCCTTTGGAATTGGTGACGAAATGCGCGCTGGTGAATTGGTGAACGAAGAGATCGCCGCCGATGCCCGTGCCGTAATCGCGGTAGTTGCGCCATCTGAAGAATCGCTTCGGGTCCCAGGGTACTTTCGGCGCATGGCCCACAAAGCGATCCCAGTCGCAGGTCTCCGGCGAGGCGTCGGGCGGGATCGAATATTGCCACGCGCTCATCGCCCCGCGCCGCCATAAACTGGAATCGACCAGATTCAACTGGCCGATGGCGCCGGACGCCAGTATCTCTTTGGCCTTCTTGTAAACGACGGAACTGACGAACTGGCTGCCGACCTGGAAGATTCGCTTCGTCTGGCTCTGCGTTTCGACGACGGCGATCCCTTCTTCCAGCTTCTGCACCATCGGTTTTTCGCAGTAGACGTCCTTGCCAGCCTTCATCGCTTCAATCGAAATCTTCTGGTGCCAGTGATCCGGCGTGGCGATGATCACCGCGTCGATGTCGGATCGCGAAAGGACCTCGCGGTAATCCCGCGTCGTGAAGACGTCTTTGCCGAAGACCTCTTTGACGCGCGTGAGGCGCCCGTCGTAGAGGTCGGCGGCTGCGACGAGCTCGACGCCCGGGACGCGCAGCGCGGTCTCGGTGTCGCCGAAGCCCATCCCGCCCGCGCCGATCAATCCGATCCTGATGCGGTCGTTCGCCGACACCTGTTGTTCAGCTTCAGGCTCGGGTTCGAGAACGAATCTTTTCGGCGAGCCGCTCGCCCGCACGAACGATCCGGCGGCCATCGCGCCCGCCGCCGCCGTCTTGATGAATTTTCGTCGTGAGTTCTTCTCAGCGCTGCTCTCGGATTTACGCATAACAGGTCTCCTTAGCTCGACTTTGTCCATTTTGTGACGCAGGCGCTTGCGCCTGCGTCACAAAATGGACAAAGTCGAGCTTTAGTTGATTTGCAGTTCTTCGCGGACTTTCTTCACTCCGGCGACCATATTATTCAACTTCTGTCGCGCGGCCCAGCGCGCAGTCTGACTCAATCCGCAATCCGGCGCAAACGATAATCGTTCGGGCGGGGCGTATTTCAGACAGAGCCCCACGCGATCGGCCACGTCTTCGGGCGTTTCGACGTAGTAGCTTTTGACGTCGACGACGCCGACCGCGACGTCCATGCGCTCGGCGATGCGTTCGATGGTCTCGATCTCGGCGAACTCGCGGCTGGCCATCTCCAGATGAATCTCGTCGACCTTGATCTCCAGAAACGCCGGGAACATCGGCTTGTAGGTCCGCTTGCCGACAGCGCGGGCTTTGTAATTGCCAAAGCATGCATGGGTCGAGAGGCGGCATCTGCCGACGACAGGCTCGACCGTGCGGTTGAATATGTCGACGAACCGATGCGGGTCTTCGCGATGCGCGTAACAGCTCATCGAAGGCTCGTCCACTGTGATCTCGCGGCATCCGGCCTCGACCAGCGCGATCAATTCGTCGCGGACGATCGGCAGCAGCGCCTCGGTGATGTCGAAGCGGTCGGGATATTCCCCGTCAGGCTGCAATCGCCCGCTCAGCGTGTAAGGCCCCGGCACGCTCGCCTTGAGCGTGATTGCGGATTGGGGCTCTGGAATTGCGGATTGAGCGATCCGTCGCAATCGCTTCCACTCATCAACCACGCCCAGGCCGCGTGGCGCGCGCAGTTCGCCGGTGATCCTATGTTTCCCGCGTTGGTCGTGCCCGGGAGGGCCGAAGCGACGCGTCAAGTTTTGCTCTAGTTCTACGCCTTCCAGAAACCCGTAGAACGACAGGTTGAAATCGAGCCGCGTCTGCTCGCCGTCTGTGATCACGTCCAACCCGGCGGCGACCTGGTCGTGAATCGCCGCGATCACGGCGTCTTCCTGCAACTCGGCGCGATCGGCTTCGCCGAATTGGTCGAGATGTCGGCAGGCGAATTCCAGCCAGCCGGGAAATGGATAGCTGCCGATGACGGTTGTTCGTAAAGGTCGTTCCTTCAATTCATCAATCCTGTTCTTTTCCTTTAACGCGGTCGAGATACTCTTGCCATGCTAGAGGGAAAAGGCGATCATAAATATCGAACGGTAAACCAAGGACGTCGAGTTGATAAGGATCTTCGTCAAGCTCTTCGGAGAAATCAGCGATATGGACGCCAACTTCCGGATCAAGAACTTCTCCATCTTCAGTAATCACAGAAAGGCGCAACGCATCGATTTTAGCCTCCGCCTCTAACCGCTTTTGACCGTTAGCTTCGCCAAGCGTCCCATCATATAAATGATACTCACGGATGATAGGTTGTATCTTCCTGTAGCTGTCATTGGGATAAAACGGCCCACTGGCGCAACCCATCGGAGGGTCGGTGGGTATCAGTTCCGCCGAACCGACCAATATTCGGTTTGCGTACACATGGCATTTCAATATATCTGTGGGATTCTTATTCAACTCATCCTCCATCCGGCGTCAATGCTCAGAACTTCGCCCGTGACATTGCGCGCGTCGTCGCTGAGCAGAAAGACCGCGGCGCGGGCCACGTCATCGGCTTCGATCAGATCTTCCGAGAGCGGCTGTTTGGTCTTCATGAATTCGAGCAGATCGTGATTCTGTTGCGCCCTCAGGCTCATCGGCGTGCGCGTTAATCCGGGCGCGACGGCGTTGACGCGAATCTTACTCGGCGCGTAGTAAGCCGCCATCGCCCGAGTCAGACCGATGATCGCGCTCTTGCCGGCGGCGTAAGCGTGCGTGGCGAAAAATTTCGGTTCGGGCGAGAAAGCCAGTACGCTGGCCATGTTCAGGATCGAGCCGCGCAGGCCGCTCTCTCCAACAGGCTGTTCGAGCATTCGCCGTACGACGGCGCGGCACATCAGGAAGACGCTCTTGACGTTCGTCTCCATAGTGATCTCCCAGCCTTCTTCCGAGCATTCGTGAACGGGGCCGTCGCCGAATTTTCGTCCGCTGACGCCCGCGACGTTGAAAAGGGCGTCAACGCGATCATGCCGCGCCAGGCAGCTTTCAACAGCCGCGGCGACCTCGCCGGATCGCGTCAGGTCAGCGACGTGATAGCCGCAGCCGATCTCTTCAGCCAACGCGCGGCAACTCTCCTCGTCGCGGCTGACGACGAAGGCCGCCGCGCCTTCGCGCGCGGCCAACCTCGCGGTCGCCGCGCCGATGCCGGTCGAGCCTGTGATCAAGCAAACTTTATTCGCAAGTCTTCCGCTCATTGCCAATCATTGATAGAGATGCGCGAGGCTGCGGCGATAGGCCTCGTAAAAGCGTTCGAGTTGTTCAGCGGCGCTGGCGTCGCCGACGAATTGGTGCGAAGGCAAAAGCTCGGGCTTCACGCCGCGTTCGAGCAATTTTTCGGCCACCGAGCATCGCAGCATATTGATGATCATCGCGCCGGTCACGGTCGAAGCCGGCCCGGTGCGCCATTCCAGGCCTTCCAACTCGACGACGCAATCGCCCGGCGGGCAGCCGTTGTCGATAACCACGTCGGCCACGTCGATCAGTTTCTTCCCGGACGAATGCGCGGGAGTTGACTGCTCGCAATGCATGCGCGAACAGATCGCGATCACGGGCATCCCGCGCCGCCGCGCCCCCATCGCCATTTCGACGATTACCGGGCGAATGCCGCTGGTCGAGATCACTATGAACGCGTCTCGCGGGCCGAACTTGAAGCCCTTCAGAATCTCTTCGGCGTAGCCCTCGTATTTTTCGAGGTGGAGCGGCGCGCGCAACCCGTTCGCGCCGACAATCCCGGCGTGGTTCGAGAGCGCCAGTTCGACCAGCGCCACGAAGCCCGGAAAACACCCCTGCCGCGGCGTCATCTCTTCGCACATCATCCGCGAGTGGCCCGCGCCGAAGAGAAAGACCAGCCCGCCATCGGCGATTGAATCTGCGCAGATTTCAGCCGCGCGTTCAATCGCAGGCGTCTGCGTTTCGCGCACGTGATTGAGCAATTGCAGCGTTTTGTCGAAATAAGCTTGGGATGCTGTCATCTATCGAAAAAATGTTCCGTAGGTTGTCCAACCTGCGGAGATTTGATTAATGAACTGTTTAGTTGTCATCCGGCGGCTTAGTTATAAAGCCCTCCGCCGCCTTGGACAACCTACGGTACAAGGCGCGCCGCCCTTCCATTGTTTCAGGATATTGTGTCGCTACACGACGGCCTCTTTGAAGGCATCGAAATTTGCTATGATTCAGATTAGCCAGACGTCAAACGGGCAATAAGCGTATGGCGCCCGGCGCCTTCACTACTCCTTCAACCGCGCTTGCGACAGCGGCAAAACATAGACTCAGGCCGCGCAGATTGCCGCGCGCATTGTTGACCGGCTCGCGGCCATCCTCAATCGCGCAGAGCAATTCAGCCATCGCCCCGTGAAAACCTTCGCGGAACCACATGCCGTCAAGCGTCGGTTTCGCATAGCCATCGGCGGTATAAATCGTGACGGATTGTTCCGACAGACTCGGCCCTGCGCTGACAATCGTACCTTCGGTTCCGGCGACGACGGTGCGGTCTTCCTGACCGTGTTCGACATTCGCGTTGAAAACAATTGACGCCTGACCGTCCTCGAATTCGATGATCACCTGGGCAAGCATCGGCGGTTTGGCGCGCTGTCCTGACGCGCGCGTGGCGAACGCGGCGACCCGCAGCGCGTCTCTGCCTTCGAAGAAGTGGGCCGCCAGGTCGAACCAGTGAACGCCGAAATCGTAAAGAACGAGGCTTTCAATCTCTTCGAACTTCGTTCCGATGATCCAGTTGTGATCCCAATGCGCGCTGAAATGCGCGCTCATCAGCCGCCCGATCAATCCGGCCCTCAGCGCCTCCCGAATGAAGCTGAAATGCGGCGCCCAGCGCCCGTTTTGATTGACCGCCAGCCTGACCCCGCGCGCGTCGGCCAGACGGGTGAGCCGTTCGCCGACATCCAGATCGACGACGAACGGCTTCTGGCTCAAAACGTGTTTGCCTGCCCGAAGCGTCTCTTCGATGATTTCGACTCAATCCTCCGGATGCGTCGCGACGTCGACGACCTCGATCTCGTCGCGCCGCAGCAACTCGCGGTAGTCGGTCGTGACCATCGCGTCCGGATAATATTTCTCCTGATAAGCGCGGGCTTTGCCTTCCGTGTGGTCACACAGCGCGGTGACGCGGAAACCTGCGTGGCGGTACGCGTTCAGGTGTTGAACCGCTATCCCGCCGCAACCGATGACGCCGATCGCCGGATTGTAGGCCTTCGGATTTCGCGGCCGATACGGCAGGACTGGCGCTTCGATCCGCGCGCCAGCCTGCGGTTTGCTCAAGCCGTAATCGTCCGCCAGGGCTTCGGGCATATTTGCATCCTGTTTGTAAAGACTCAGCTTCTTCGCCGCGTTAGCGGCGCCTGAGTTTAGCCGTGGGTTTATGGTCTTTGAATAAATATTGCAACCACCTTTTTCCCGGTCGCGGCAGCGACCGTGTGAGCTTAGCCCGGCTTTTCAAAGCCGGGACCATCAGCGCATCCGTCCCCAGTCGCGGCAGCGACGGTTGATTTTGCAGATCGGTGTCAACCGTCGCTGCCGCGACTAAAACCACTATGCGACTGCTCCCCCGGCTTTGAAAAGCCAATGAGGTTAAGTTAGCGATTAGTGGCGCGGACTTTAGTCCGCGCTGATGGCTGGCGCGCGGACTAAAGTCCGCGCCACTAATTGCGCCAGATGCCTAACTTAACCTCATTGGCTTTGAAAAGCCGGGCTAGGATCAACCGTCGCTCCGCGACGAGGAGGTGTTGTTGCATTTATTTTTCAAACACCATCAACCCACGGCGCCGCGTGTGACATTCTCACGTCGCGTCAGCGACGATTGAATTCAATCGTCGCTGACGTGACGCGGAAATACTGGCTAACCGTTCCGTGGGTTGAAACCCACGGCTAAAGTCAAACCGCCGCTAACGCGGCGAAGAGGCTAAGCGGTTACTCCGCCTAGCCAATTAGCTTTACCGTGCGTTTTTCGCGCGCGCTGATTACGGCGGTGTCAACTATCCGCTGCCCGATGCGGCTCAGCGCGGGCGATAGTGGCCCGGTCACAGGTTCGCCCGTTTCCAGGCAATGAATCAAATGCTGGATTGGATTCTGGTAGTGCGGCTTCAATTGATCCACCGGAATCTCATGCGTCTCCGGGCGCTCGTTAGTTTGGACGCGAACCGCCGGCTCGAAATCATAACTGCTGATCGTGCCCGCGCTTCCGACTATGACGAAGCCGCATTTCGGTTGCGGCTGATGTGTCCACGGGTCGGCGAACGCGCCCCATCGCGTCTCGTATTTCGACAAACCGCATTCGTATCGGGCGACGGTCACGCTGTGTTCGTCGACTTCCAGGCCGGACGGCTCGTCAACGACGGTCGTGATTTCGATCGGCGCTCGCCCGTCGTGGAACCACGTTCCGAGAGTCACGCCGTAGCCCAGATAATCTAGCAGCGAGCCGCCTCCGCTAGCCCGCTTGTACCACCAACTCTGCGGCTTCAGGCGCTCGACCTCCTCGTCGGCGACCTCGATCTTGTCCGCGAGGTGATAGAGCGGGCCGCGGTTGCCGTCATAGTAATGAACCTCGATCACGTCGCCGATCATTCTCTCGTCAATCAAACGCTTCGTCGTTCGGTGCGTAGGGTACCAGGCGAGCGGCCAGTTAATGACCAGCGTTTTGCCGGTCGCCTCCATCGCGCGGATCATCGCGTCGGCGTCCGCGAGCGAAGCGGCCATGGGCTTTTCAACCAGGATGTGGACGCCGAACGGCGCGACCTTCTCGACGTATTCGGCGTGTCGCGCAGTGGCGGGGCAGAGAATCGCGATGTCGGGTTTCGTCCGCTCCAGGCATTGGCGGTAATCGGTGAAGACGCGGTCGGGCGGGATCGAGAAGTTGGCCGCCGCCGTCCGCATTCGTTCGGGCGCTTCGTCGCAAACGCCAACGATCTCGGCGCGCGGATGCTCGTGCGCCATCCGCAGCAGGTCGCCCATGTGCATGTGGTCGAAGTTTATTCCGACTATTTTCATAAGTTGCGCCGCGATGATAAGCGCCTGCCGCCAGTCTGTAAATAAATCCTCGGCTCTGATGGCGATCCGGCGCGGCGCCGGTCGGATTGGGAAAATTGACACGCTGCGGCGCGCCATGCAGAATGCCCACGAAGCCGAACGTATACCCGCGCAAAATTGAACAAAGATAGAGAGGTGGAGATGCGAAGACTTGAAGGCAAAATCGCCTTGATCACTGGCGCGAACCGGGGCATCGGACGCGGCGTCGCCGAGGCTTTCGCCGCGGAAGGCGCTGCCCTGACCTTGATGGCTCGCGACGCCGCGTTACTCGACGAAACGGCTGAAGCCTTGAGACGGGGCGGCGTCGAGGTTCTGGCCGTCCCCGCAGACGTGACCGACGAGAGACAGGTTCAGGAGGTTTTTCGCCAGGCGACGGACCGTTTCGGGCGATTGGACATCCTGGTCAACAACGCGGGCACGTTTGCGGGCTACGGCCCGATTGACGAAGTGTCGGTCGATTCATGGGATCAGATTATAGCCGTCAACCTGCGCGGCCCGTTCCTCTGCACGCGCGAGGCGTTCCGGATTATGAAGCGGCAGCGCGGCGGGCGGATCGTCAACATCGGGTCAATCGCCTCGCAGCGCGTGCGCCCGGGCTCCGCCGCGTACAGCACCACCAAACACGGCCTGTGGGGGCTGACGCAGGTGACCGCGCTCGAAGGACGCGACCACGGCATATCGTGCGGCGTTTTGAACCCCGGCAACGTGATGGTAGAGAAACGCGCCGGCGACCCGGAGCCGATGATGAGCGTCGCGGAGATCGCGCAGGCCGCGGTCGCGATGGCCGAGCTACCGCCGCACGTCAACATGCTCGAAGCCACGGTGTTGCATGTCGAGCAGCCGTTTCTCGGTCGTGGCTAAAGCGAGGTTTAAATGTATTGTCCGAGATGTGGTAACCAACCAGCTTCCGATCGCGTGAGATTTTGTCCGAGCTGCGGATTCCGTCTGGACGGCGTGGCCGACCTGCTCGCGCGTGACGGCGTTCCGGCGAACTCTCCGAACGTCCCGCAAACGAACGCGCTTCGAAGCGGCGAGCCTTCCGAGCGCAAGCAAGGCGTTCGCCGTGGGGCCAAGATGCTCTTCTTAAGCCTGGGTATGCTCGCGCCGGTCGGCGGCCTCAGCATAGCCACACACGAGCCGGGCCTGCTGTTTTTGCCTCTGACGCTCTTTCTTGCCGGAATTTTCTGGATGATTTATTACCGGCTCTTCGGCGATGTAAACGCGCCCGCCCCGAAGAGCCGGCCCGAGCCGCCTTATTTCGGCCCGCCGCCACAAAACGCCAGCTTGCCTCCGCCGCAGAGCGTCCCGGTTTACAGGTCGCCCGTAGAAACGCCGAAGGAGCACAGCGTCGTCGAGCAAACGACCAGATCGCTGGAGCGGCAGTGATTACCGGCATAGTGGGCAGTGGATAGTGGGCAGTGGGCAGTGGGCAGTGGGCAGTGGGCAGTGGATAGTGGGCAGTGGGCAGTGGATAGTGGATAGTGGATAGTGGATAGTGGGCAGCCACTATCCACTATCCACTATCCACTATCCACTATCCACTATCCACTATCCACTATCCACTATCCACTATCCACTATCCACTATCCACTATCCACTATCCACTATCCACTATCCACTATCCACTATCCACTATCCACTAAAAATTTTATGGCGCGATGTAATTTGTCACGATCAATTCTCTATAGCTCGGATAGAGGCCTTCGTCGAAATCCTTCAAGAACACTTTCATCCTCTGCAGCAGCGTGACCGACATGTGATCCTGCTTCCGCGCGGGGTGGGTGTAGCGCATGTGGAACACGGCCCTGATGAACACGCTCTTGTCGTCTATGGGCAGCTTCTTGACGTTTTTGGCGAAGCCGTCGAAGACCGCGCTGTCGAAGAGGTACTGCTCGACGTTCGACGTGTAGAAGGACGTCACCGTCAACCCGTTCTTTCGCAGGTAATCGCCGATGGCGGCCAGCGCCTTGGTCCCGCTGAAGTCTCCGACGACGGGTATGATCAGGTTCTTCTTTTGCATGGCGCGGACGAAGTTGTAATCATCCGCGCTGGCCAGGAAATTGCCGGTCTTCCCGTTCAGGTCGGTCTGAAGCGTCAGGTCCTTGAGCGACGGAAAGTAACCGCCGTAATAGCTCGCGTCGAGGCGGAAAGCTATGTCGAGGCCGTTCTCGCGGAAGCTCTTGTAGACGTATTCCAGGCTCTCGCGGTCGCGGTCCGAGAGCGGGAACTGGAAATCTTCTTGAATGGTCTTCTTGATCTCCGCAAGATTGGCCGCGTAAGCCTGATCGGTTGCGGCTATCTTTCCAAAGAACGCCATCAGGTCGGCGGCCGGCGCGTCAGGCGCGGGGCCGCCCTCTTTCGGAAGTGGTTTGCTAAATAACCGCGAGAGGAATTGCGCGCGGTTGGGAGAGAGGTGGAAGATCGCCTTGTACATTAAATGCTGGATCATCGCCTGACGGCGGACGTCTATGATGAACGCGACGCGCGGGCGGATCTTGGCGATGTAAGTGAAATTCTGTTCCGGCCCGACGCCTATGTAAGCCCCGCCCGTGACGCCGAGTTCCCGGAGTTTATCGAGGACGTGTAGATATGAGGTCTCGTTGGAAGTGAAGTTGTCCGACATGAAATAACCGCCCTCTTCGGAAAATTCGCGGACGATGCGCGCGAATTCCGCGGCCGGGACGCTTTCGAGCGAGTTCTGTTTCGAGGGTTGTTGAGATAAAGCCGGGGAAGAGATGGCGAAAATCAACGACAGGAGCAGTGTCAGGCGCGCGATTCGCAGCCGCGCGCTCCGGGCGGGGAAGAGGGAGAAAGGTAAATGTCCTTCCCGCAATACGCGAGAAACGTAAAAATACAATTTCATATCACCTCTCCAATTCGATACGACATTGACCATGTTGTGAGCGTGAGGCCATCATAACATTTGTAGCCGCATATCGGACGGGGGTTGAAAAAAACATTCTCCCGGAATCACGCATTTACCACAAAACTGTTGTCTTTCTTGCCATTACTGCTTCAACACCTTCCATAATCCGCCGAATCATCGTGGAGAATGTCCCCGGACGTCGGCCGCCTCCGAATAATTGAACGTGTTCAGATTTTTCTGTTGACTCGGCCTCCGCCTTCGTTTATATTTTTGAACGTGTTCAGAAATAAGTGAACACGTTCGAAAAACGGAATCAGTCGCCACAGGGGGGCGGTATGAACCAAATCGTTTTGACTTATCTGCTTTATCTTGCGGTCAGCGTCACGCTCACCGTCTGGGTCGCCCGGAAGCTACATCGGAACGGCCGCGTCTTCCTGGTTGACGTCTTTCACGGCAATGAATCGCTGGCTGATTCGGTCAGCCACCTGCTGGCCGTCGGGTTCTATCTCATCAACCTGGGTTACGTCAGCCTGGCGCTGAAGCTCGGTTATGACGTGGCGGACCTGCAAGGAGCGATCGAGGCGCTGTCCCGGAAAGTCGGAACGGTGTTGGTCGCGCTGGGCGGGATGCACTTCTTCAACCTGTATGTCCTCAGCCGCATTCGCCGCCGCAGCGCTCTAGCCAGTACGCCGCCGCCGCTTCTCAACGGTCGCGCGATAATCCGTGAGCCTGACGGCGCGGGGCGGGAGCCTTTACACACCGCCACGGGCGAGTTTGATCTGGGACGGTTTTCGGATCAGTTTACGACGTACGAAGGGAAGAGGCGATGAAAGTCATAATACCGGGCGGCTCGGGGCAGGTCGGAACGATTCTCGCCCGCGCCTTTCATCAAGCAGGGCATGAAGTCGTCATTCTTAGCAGAAAGCCGGCAAAAGCGGCGTGGCGCGTGATGGAATGGGACGGCCGAACGCCGGGAGACTGGACGACTGTGATCGAAGGGGCGGATGTTGTCATCAACCTGGCGGGACACAACGTAAACTGTTGTTACAACGCTCAGAACCGCAGGTTGATCAAAGAGTCCCGTGTAGAATCGGCGAGGGTTCTGGGGGACGCGATCGCTCGGGCGTCCCGCCCGCCCCGAGTATGGCTTCAGGCGAGCACGGCGACCATCTACGCTCACCGCTACGACGCGCCCAATGACGAAGCGACCGGGGTCTTGGGCGGTTCGGAGCCGGACGCGCCGGACACCTGGCGTTTCAGCATTGATGTGGCGACCGCATGGGAAAGCGAGCTCAACGAGTCCGCCACGCCGTATACGCGAAAAGTTCTTATGCGCTCGGCGATTACACTGAGTCCGGACCGTGGCGGCGTGTTCGATACGCTTCATACATTGGTGAAATGCGGCCTTGGAGGAAGCGCCGGAGATGGCCTGCAGTATGTCTCCTGGATACACGATCGAGACTTCGTCCGAGCCGTTTATTGGCTTATAGAACGCGACGAGCTTGAAGGGCCTATCAACGTCGCCGCTCCAAATCCGATACCAAATTCTGAGTTCATGAGCGCGCTGCGGTCGGCGGTGGGCGTTTCATTCGGTTTGCCTGCGACGCCGTTGATGCTGGAGGTCGGGGCGTTTTTCCTGCAAACGGAAACAGAACTCATCTTGAAGAGTCGACGAGTAATCCCCGGCAAATTGCTAAAGTCGAAATTTATTTTCCAGTTTCCTACTTGGTCGGAAGCGGCGCAGGACCTTTGCAATAGACGACGGGAGGCGGGCTGACGGGCCCTGATTTAAACGGCCAGGCAAAAAATTTGAGGCGCTTTCATTTTTCATTGTTCATCGTTCAATTTTCATTTGTCATTGCCGGAGCCGCGCCGTTCCACAATGAAAAATGAACATTGAACGATGAACAATGAAAAATGAACTGTTGATTCGGATATCAGCCGCCCCGGGCAGAAAGGTATTGAACCTTGCGAAAAAAAACTTTGTACAAGAGAGCGCTGACCGTGGAGTCGGGAGAAGCGGGCAGCAAGGGCGAGCAGACCAGGTCGTTGATTCTGGAGACCGCGCTGGAGATGTTCGGCGAGCGCGGCTATGAGGAGACGACGATGCGCGCGATCGCCGAGAAGGCCGGAGTCGCGCCTGGCGCCACCTACTATCACTTTCGCTCCAAGGAGCATCTGATCCAGGCCTACTATGAGCGGATGCACGAGATTCACTCGGAAAGCTGCGCCGAGTTGTTGAAGAAGGAGCGCACGCTAAAAGGCCGACTGCTCGGCGTGATGGGGCAAATTCTAGAAGACATGGCCCCGTATCATCAGTTCGCCGGGGTTCTTTTCAAGACGGCCGCCGACTCGCAAAGCCCGCTCAACCCATTCAGTTCCGACTCGGAACCTGCTCGACGCGCCAGCATTGAATTATTCGCCGAGGTGGTAAAGGGAGCCAAAGCAAAGATTCCGCCCGACTTGGCGGCGGAACTGCCGGCGCTTCTCTGGCTTTATCACATGGGAATAGTTCTGTTCTGGATTCACGACGATTCGAGCGGGCAGAACAGGACGCGCCGGTTGATAGAACACACGGTTGAGATCGTCGTGAGACTGATTCAACTGGCGAGCCTGCCGCCGATGAGGCCGTTGCGGAAAACGGTTTTGAAGATGCTGGCCGATCTGCGCGCCGCCACGTAGTAACGACTTTAGTCGTTACGGCGCCGTAACGACTAAAGTCGTTACTACGTGGTTATTTTCCGAGGAGCCTTCATGTCGCGTTGCGACGCCATGAAAGAATTAAGATCGCGGCGCAAGGGTAGGGCAAACTGGCAGTTTGCCTTGATTCCTTCGATGCGGCCTTTCGGGAAGACCAGGCAAACTGCCAGTTTGCCCTACCATTTTCCGAGGAAGTCATCATGACTCTGAAGTCCCGTAAAGTTTTTTCAGCCGTTCACATGTCCATCATCATCCTGTCTCTCGTCTCATCTCCGTTGGCGCAAACGCCGCGCGAGCGCCTCGGAATCCGGCAAACGGCCGCGCAGGAGCCACAGCAAACGGAAGAAGAGAAGAAAGCCGCGAAGGAGCTTGAGAGGAAGGCGCTGGCCCTGATTGACGATGTGGTCGCCGAGGCGATGTCTCTGAGTCTGGCGTATAATCGAGTTCACATTCTGACCGTCGCGTCGGACTTGTTGTGGACGCGCGATGAAGAGCGGGCGCGGGCGCTCGTCCGCGAGGCGATGAATCAGGCCGCCGCCTATATGCGCGAGGCGAAGGAGAAGTCGATGCAGGAGGACGGGCAGCGCTTCTATTCGCAGCACGCGAGCCGCATGGTCTTGGATGTGCTGGTGAGACGGGACGCCAAACTGGTGTTGGAGTTTCTGCAATTGACGCGCTCGCTGCAGCCAGGGGAATACGAAGAGAGGAGGCTGGAATTGGAACTGGCCTCTCAGCTCGTCGAAAGCGATCCGCAGACGGCCTTGCGGATCGCCGAGGAGCATTTCGACAGCATATTGGATGGTGGGGTCATCGACTTCTGGAGCGCCCTGCTAAGAAAAGACCCGAGGGCCGCCTCGACGCTGACCAAGAGGATCATCGGCGACCTGAAATCGCGGGACATTCTGGCCGATTACGGCGCGTCCTACGCCCTTTCCAGTGTGTTGAACGTTCTGAGACCGCGCGCCAATGAGAGCGCCGACACGCGAAATAATCAGGGCGCGGCGGACGCGACGCGATCCGATTCGGCCGAAATACAACAGGCTTACCGCGACGCGCTGGAGATAGTCGTCGCCGCAGCGCTCAAAGTCACGGGGGCGCAATTGCAGGACTACTTTGAAAGGGAACGGGCGAAAAATCTGCTGACCAAAATTCAGACGTCCTTGCCGGACATCGAGAAGCATCTGCCTGCGCGCGCGCCGGTAGCGCGCGCAAAGCTCGCGCAATTCGACAAAGCCCTTTATTTCCCGACAGCCCCGAAGGAGCCTTCCCGGGAGAGGTTCGAAGACATGGTGATGAATAAATCTCCCGACGAACTGATCGCGATGGGCGCCGCCGAATCGCAGGGCGAGCCAAAGTACTGGCTTTACCTGGCGGCGGTGAACAAACTCATTGAGCAGGGGGACAGGGCGCGCGCGCGCCAGGTCGCGAAAAACTTCCTGCCGGACCACAAGGCATGGAATCCGCTCTTCGCGGAGATCAAGCTGGAGGAGAGGGCGCAGGCGCTGAAGGAGGGCAGGCTGGAAGAGGCGCGCAAGAGTATCTTGCAATTAAGGTCGAGCGAGGAGCGCGCCCTGGCTTGGATCGAACTCGCCACGAAGGCCGGGGCTGAAATGGGTCAGGAATCGCGGCGGGAGTCGCTCAAAGAGGCCGGCGCCTTGCTCGGCGATCAGATCGAGACGCGCTCGCAGGTCGATGCGCAGCTCAGCCTCGCCGCCGCCTCTCTCGACCTCGACCCCGGCCGGGGCTTCGAGATTCTGGGATCGGCGATTGACCGCCTGAACACCGTGGTGAGCGCCCTGAGGACGATCACCAAATTCAATCAGAGGGAACTGAAGCCTTCCGGCTTCGTCATCAAAGAAGAAGGCGACGAACTGGATATGAACCTATTCCACCAGATAGCTCCTAGCCTGAATCAGCATTTACTCGCCTTCGCGCAAAAAGATTTCGACAGCACGGTGGCGTCGCTCAAACGCTCGCAGGTCAGCGAGTTCAGGCTGGCGATTTGTCTGACGCTCCTGAATGGAATTCTCGGCGCCGAACGGGGCGTTTATTGAAAAATACCGCCGACTTTGGCCTTTTTGTAACGGCGGCGCATAGCGCCGCCGTTACAAAAAGGCCAAAGTCGAGATAACGCAATAGCGCTAATGGCTGTTTAGAAGGTCATGGGCGGGGTCGAAGTCGCCGTCATCTGTAAATCGCCAATCTACGGACGATCGCAGGACGGTCAGGTCGTCGCGCTCGGCGATCTCCTGGGCGTAGGCCGAAGACGCGACGAAAAGGTCGAGCGCCAGCGTGTTGCGCACTCGCACGACGCGCGCTTCGGCCGGGTCCGCGCCCGCGAGCCGCAGCGCCGCGCCCAGACAATCGGCGTCATTAGCGAAATACATCGGGATGCGAACCGCCCCCGCGACCATGGCCGCCAGCGCGTTGGTGTATGTGCTCAACTTATCCATCTCGTTCACCAGTCGCGCCGAAACGACGTCGGCCATCCCCACGCCGATCGCATTGCCATGCGTTTCAGGCGTCAGGGATCGCACGTAGATCGCCCGCGCTTCCTGGCGCCGGTTGATGCCCTCGCGGCGCCCGATGACGTTCGGATCCATTCCTGAGCCGCTGATGTTTTTCCCCATCTCGTCAATAATGAGCACGTCGATACATTCGAACGGCAGCGCCGGCATCCACGCGCGCGCGAGCTTGAACAGCTCAGGCTCGCGCGACGCGATCTGCGGCCCGGCCATGGCCTCGATGCGGGCGAGTTTGTGATAGCCGTCTTCGACCAGCGCCAATCCGAAGATCGACGGAAGGTTGTTCAAGACGAAGCTCGACACTTCGATCAACGTCCGTTCGTATCCGAACTTCGGGTTCGGCCCTGACGCGTAGCGGTGGCATTCGAACGCGCCCGCGGCCTTGCCCAGCCCGATGACGAGCATCTTGCGCAGCCCGCTGCCTATCCGCTCGCTCGCGAAATCTGTGTGGGGCTTGACGCGGTTGATGAACAGCATGGCGTCGGCTTCGAGCGCGGGGCGCGACGCGAAGACGCGGATGTCGTTTTCGGTCCGCCCGATCTCGACGACGTCCATCGAGGCGTTGATCGGCGCGCCGACGGATTCTTCGGTGACGCCGAAGGAGGCCAGAATCTCTTTCTGTCCTTCCGCGGTCGCCCCGCCGTGGCTCCCCATCGCCGGGAAGATGAACGGGCGCGCGCCGTAGCGTTTGAGCTTTGCGATCGCGGCTTTGACTACTGTAGCGAGTTGGTCGATGCCGCGGCTGCCCACGCCGACCGCGACTGACCGCCCGGTCAGGGCTACTCCGGAGAATACGGCGTCCAGTTGCGCCGCCGTTTCGGCTCCTGTATCTTGCAGGCGATGGTCTTCAAGCCTGGCCCTCACAAGCGCCTGTTGGGGCAATAACGAGAGTGACGATCTGAAGTTAGTGTCGGTCATATTGCGCTCCGAGATGGTGGTTGGATAGCGTCTGAAGTATAGTTCGTGACGCGAACTTGAGCCAGATTTTTCCCACAAATCTGTCAGAGATTTCACAACAACGGAGATGAGGATGAAGTTACAACAAACTATTTCAACTATGACACTATGCGCGGCCGTCGCGCTTTTGTGCGGTTTCGGCGGAAAGGGGAAAGCGACCTTGAAGAAAGAAGATTTCGGAAAGACAAAGGAAGGGCAGATCGTGGAGCTTTACACGATGACCAACGCGAACGGCGTCGAGGCCAGGATCACCACCTACGGCGGCATAGTCGTTTCGCTCAAGACTCCCGACCGCGCCGGCAAGATGGACGACATCGTGCTCGGCTTCGACACTCTGGATGAATACCTGAAAGGCCACCCGTTCTTCGGGACGCTCACGGGCCGCTACGCCAACCGCATCGCCAAAGGGCGATTCTCCCTGGGCGGGGTCGAGTACAAGCTGGCCGTCAACAACGGCGAGAATCATCTGCACGGCGGGATCAAAGGTTTCGACAAGGCCGTCTGGAAAGCCCGCCAGGTCCCCACGAAAGACGGCGTCGCGCTCGAATTGACGCACCTGAGCAAGGACGGCGACGAAGGCTATCCCGGCGATCTCTCGGTCAAAGTGGTTTACACGCTGACCGACAAGAACGAATTGAGGATCGAATATTCGGCGACCGCCGACAAAGACACGGTGGTCAACCTGACCAATCATTCCTACTTCAACCTGGCCGGTCAGGGCAGCGGCGACATCCTGAACCATCAGTTGACGGTCAACGCCAACAGCTTCACCCCGGTCGACGCGACTTTGATCCCGACCGGCGAATTGCGGAGCGTCAAAGGCACGCCATTCGACTTCACGCAGCCCACGGCGATCGGCGCGCGCGTCAATCAGGACGACGAGCAATTGAAGTTCGGCGGCGGCTACGACCACAACTTCGTCGTCAACGGCCAGACCGGGGTATTGCGTCAGGCGGCTAAGGTATATGAGCCGAAGACGGGCCGGGTGATGGAAGTCTGGACGACCGAGCCGGGCGTCCAGCTATACATCGGCAACTTTCTCGAAGAGATGAAGGGCAAAGCCGGCAAGACTTACAACAAGCGCCACGGCTTCTGCCTGGAGACACAGCATTTTCCAGATTCGCCGAATAAACCGGACTTCCCGACGACGATCCTGAAAAAGGGCGGGCAGTATCAAACGACGACGGTGTTCAAGTTTTCGGCGCGGTGAATAGGCTCCGGTACGGTACAGGGAGCGTTCCTGGGAGCGCAGGCATCCCTGCCTGCGAGTTTCCGGCAAGGGCCGACTGACAGAAGCAGGCAGGCAAGGATGCCTGCGCTCCCAGGAACGCTCCCTGTACCGTACCAATCCATCTCAAGCTCAACCCAGTGTAGGAGGATAAGTTCATGAAAGCATCTCCCGGACGGAGTGTGATTTTCATCCTGATTTCATTGTTGATTCTTGCGAACGCTTCATGCAACAAGACGGGCGAGGCAAAGAAGACGCGGATCGCGTTCGTCACCAATAACACGTCGAATTTCTGGACGTATGCGCGCAGAGGCACCGAGAAGGCCAAGGCGGAATTGCCCAACGTCGAGATCGAATTCAAGATCAATTCCGAAACCACCGCCGCCGGGCAGCAACGCATAGTTGACGACCTGCTGGCGAAAGGCGTTGACGGAATAGCCATCAGCCCGGTGGACCCCCAAAATCAAACGCAATTGATCAACCGCGCGGCCAAACAGGCGCTGGTTTTCACGCAGGACAGCGACGCGCCGCAAAGCGAACGCGCCTGCTACATCGGCACCGATAACACCGCCGCGGGCCGTCAGGCGGGCGAACTGGTCAAAGAGGCGCTGCCGGAAGGAGGCCGGATTATGGTCTTTGTCGGAATGAAGGACGCGCAGAACGCGAAGGAGCGTTTTAGCGGATTGAAGCAGGCGCTCGAAGGCTCGAAAGTCGAGATTATAGACCTTCGCACTGACGACGCCGACACGGTGCGCGCCAAAAGGAACGCCGCTGACACACTGGTCAAATATCCGGACATCTCCGGAATGGTCGGACTCTGGGCCTACAACGGCCCAGCCATTTTGGGCGCGGTCAAAGAAGCCGGCAAAATCGGCAAAGTGAAGATCGTCACTTTCGACGAAGAAGATGAGACTCTGGCCGGAATCAAAGAGGGCGCGATCCATGCGACCGTCGTGCAACAGCCTTTCCAGTTCGGCTATCAATCAATGATCAAGCTGGCGAAAGCTATCGGCGGCGATAAATCGGGCATTCCTCCGAGCAAACAGGATATTGTTCCGACGCTGGCGATCAAAAAGGACGGCGTCGACGATTTCATCGTCAGGCTCAACAAGCTGCGCGGCGTGGCTAAATAAAAACAGCCGACATTGGCGCATTCAGTTCAACTATGACCGTCGGAGGACAGCGTATAGAGTACCGACTTTAGTCGGCCACGTTCGGATTCCAAGCCCTGCCGACTAAAGTCGGTACTCTATACGCTGTCCTCCGACGGTTGTGATTTCATTCGATGCGCCAATGTCAGTTGTTACGATTTAGAGAGAAGCTTACGGCGGCGCAGATGGCTTACCATCCAGGGTATCAAGTGAATTCCAATAAGATCTGAATGAGTCGCACAACTACACCGTTGCTCGAAATGCGCGGGATCAGCAAACGATTCCCGGGCGTGGTCGCGCTTAACAACGTTTCGCTCGAAGCGCGCCCCGGCGAGATAGTCGCGCTGGTCGGCGAGAACGGCGCCGGCAAATCCACGTTGATGAAAATCCTCGGCGGCATCCATCAGCCGGACGCGGGCGAGATTCGCATCAACGGCGAAGCGGTCACGATCCATTCGGTGAACGATTCGATGCGGCTGGGCGTCGGGTTTATTCATCAAGAACTGAACGTGCTGCCCAACCTCGATGTCGCGGCCAACGTCTTCCTCGGGCGCGAGCCGCGATTCGGCGGATTCCTGAATCTGATTGACCGTCGGCGGATCGAAGCCGAGACCGAAAAGCTGCTCAAACGGCTCGGCGTTGACGTCTCACCGCGAGCGCAGGCGGGCGACCTCTCAATCGCCCATCGCCAGATGATCGAGATCGCCAAGGCCCTTTCGCTCGACACGCGGCTGCTGATTATGGACGAGCCTACGTCGAGCCTCACGCTGGCCGAGACTAACCGCCTGCTCGAGGTCGTGAAAGACCTCCGCTCGCATGGCGTCGGCGTCATCTACATTTCACACCGGCTGGGCGAAGTGACCGAGGTCGCCGACCGCGTCGTCGTGTTGCGGGACGGGGCCAACGCCGGAACGCTCGAACGCGAGGAGATGAATCACGACCGCATCGTGCAGTTGATGGTCGGGCGTGATCTGCAACACGTCCACACGCCGAAGACCGAGTCCGCTCAGCCTGATTACTTCGTCGTCGAAGACTTGCGCACGCGCCGCTATCCGGACAAGCCCGTCTCATTCAACGTGGGCCGGGGCGAAGTCCTCGGCGTCGCCGGCCTGGTCGGCGCCGGACGCACCGAGGTCGCGCAAGCCCTTTTCGGCGTCGAGCCGGCGCTCGGCGGCAGGGCCATGCTCGACGGCGAAGAGTTGAAAGTCTCCTCGCCGCAAGAGGCGATCAACAAAGGCCTCTGCCTGATTCCCGAAGATCGCCGCAACCTGGGATTGATAACAAGTTGGACGGTGCGCGAGAACATCACTCTGGCGACTTTGACGAGTTACGCCAGAGGCGGTCTGGTCGATTTCGCCGCCGAGAACAAGGCCGCTGTCGAGATGTCGTCGAAGTTGCGCATTAAAACTCCTTCGGTCGAGGCGCAGGTTTCGCAACTCAGCGGAGGCAATCAGCAAAAGGTCGTACTGGCGAAGTGGCTGTTGCGGAAATTGAAGGTGATCATCTTCGACGAGCCGACGCGCGGCATCGACATCGGCGCGAAGAGCGAGATTTACGAATTGATCAATCAACTGGCCGCCGCCGGCGCGGCGGTGATCGTCATCAGCAGCGACCTGGAAGAGATTCTACGCATCAGCGACCGCATAGCCGTGATGCACGAAGGGAATCTGACCGGCGTTCTGCGGCGCGCCGAAGCGAGCGAAGAGGCGATCATGCGGTTGGCCGTGGGGCATCAGTACCGCGGACGGTAGCGAGCGCGGCCCCCTGAGGCGATCCATTGATTGAACCGCGCTCGCTACCGCTCGCGGCGCCGATTCACAAAGTATGAAAAAAGAGCTAGGCATCTTTATTCTTCTAGTCGTGTTGTGCGCCATAACCGCGATTATGAATCCGCGGTTTCTGGCGCCTGAAAATCTGCAGAACACGGCGCGATTGATCGGGGCGTTCGGGTTACTCGGCCTCGGCCTGGGCGCGGTGATCATCACCGGCGGCATCGACCTGTCGGTCGGGTCGGTCCTGGCGCTGCTCGGAGTGCTGCTGTCGATGGCGATCAGGCAATGGGGCGTGCCGGGGTTCGCGGCGGTGTTGTTGATCGTCGGCGCGGCGATGGGGCTGGGCTGGCTGCACGGGTTCCTGGTCGCGCGGGTTCGCATTCAGCCGTTCATCGTGACGTTGTGCGGGCTGCTGTTCTATCGCGGCCTGGCGCGATTCATCGCCGACGACGAGACGAAAGGCTTTGGGGACGCCGTCGGCTTGGAGAGGTTGCAGAGCCTGGCTACGGGTAATCTGCTGGGCGTGCCGATGCCATTCGTGCTGCTCATCGCCGTCGCCGCGCTGATGTGGGTTTTGATCCACCGCTCGGTTTACGGGCGTTATCTCTTCGCCGTCGGGAACAACGAAGACGCGGCGCGCTACTCGGGCATCAACTCGAAGCGGATGATCGCCAGTGCGTATATCGTTTGCGCGGCGCTGGCCGGGATCGCGGCGGTAATCTTCGCCTTCTACACCAACTCGGTTTCGCCGTCATCGCACGGCAATTTCTTCGAGCTTTACGGCATCGCGGCGGCGGTCCTCGGCGGGTGCAGTCTGCGGGGCGGCGAAGGGTCGATAGTCGGCATTCTGCTCGGCACCGCTCTGTTGCAGGTCTTGCAGAACCTGGTCAACCTGCTGGGCATTCCGAGTTCATTGAATTTCGCAGTGATGGGCGCGGTGATCTTGATCGGCGTGCTGGCTGATCAATTGCTGAAACGTAAAAAGGGGAAGGCTTAAATATCGATACGGCGCCGCGCGTAAAACATCGATACAGTACCGCGCGTAACGGTACCGGCCGTATCGGCGTCTCAATACAACACTAGAATTAGAAAGTGAAACGAAGGTAGATGAAGTTTTCGAAGAAGATAAGGAAGAACGTCGCCGCGGAGCCGGAATCGCGGAAGTGGTTGTGGCTGCAACTCGGGGTCGGCGTTGTTATGACTGTTGTTGTTGCGACCCTGTACATATTCGACGCCAGGGAGAATCAAGCGGTGTCGAAGTCACAATCGGAACACGCCGCTCGTCACGGCGCCATATCAAGCGGCGCGCAGGCGGTCGTGACCAACGGCGCGCCTGTAGGCGTCAACAATACTCCCGCGCCTGGCCCCGCGCCCGAAGGGATGGTCTGGATACCGGGCGGAACTTTCTGGATGGGCTGCGACGCCTGCGACATGCCGGACGCCGCGCCATCCCATCAGGTCGCCGTCGACGGCTTCTGGATGGACATGACTCCGATCACCAACGCTCAATTCGAGAAGTTCGTGAAGGCCACCGGTTACAATACCGTCGCCGAACGCAAACCCGATCCGAAAGATTTTCCCGGCGCGCAGGCCGAAAAGTTGGTTCCGGGGTGCGCCGTGTTTACGCCGCCGTCGCATGAGGTATCGCCCGACAATCCATACGCGTGGTGGCGATACGTGCCCGGGGCGAGCTGGAAAAATCCCGAGGGCCCGGGCAGTTCGATCAAGGGCCGCGAAGATCATCCCGTCGTTCACATCGCGTGGGAAGACGCCGACGCTTATGCGAAGTGGGCCGGCAAGCGGTTGCCGACCGAAGCCGAATTTGAGTTCGCAGCGCGCGGAGGGCTGGACAGAAAACTTTATTCCTGGGGCGATGAATTGAAGCCCGGCGGTAAATGGATGGCGAACATCTATCAAGGAAGCTTCCCGTCGAAGAACACCGTCGAAGATGGTTACGGCGCGACATCGCCGGTCACTGCGTTTCCGCCGAATAACTTCGGGCTTTATGACGTGGCCGGCAACGTCTGGCAATGGTGCTCGGATTGGTACCGGCCCGATTATTTCGAGAAGATCGCGGCGCAGGGCGTCGTGAAAAACCCTAAAGGGCCTGACAGCGGTTTCGATCCGCAAGAACCGGGCGTCCCGAAGCGCGTGCAGAAAAGCGGCTCATTCCTTTGCAGCGATCAATACTGCGAGCGCTATCTGGTCGGCAGCCGCGGCAAAGGCGCGGTAGACAGCGGCGCCTCGAACGTCGGGTTCCGCACCGTCAAATCGGCTTTGTAAATCGGGTCGGGCGCTTTGTAGCGATCTATGAAGCGAAAACTGTTGTCAGTGATGGGCGTGATAGTTGTCTTTGTCGGCGTAATCTTCACATATGCTGGATTGGACCGATGGATGCATTGGTGTAACAAACTTGGAAATGGAAGAAATCTGGCGTTGTGTGCCGGAAGGATCTACCATTGAAATACGACCGTAAATTCGTTTTCCGGGGTATTCAAGTGGGTTTCGTGGCCTTGAAACAATTGAAAGGCGGCGCGCCCTGTACCGTAGGTTGTCTAACCTGCGGAGGGCTTCATAACCAAGCCGCTTGACGACAACTAAACGGTTCATTAATCAAGCCTCCGCAGGTTGGACAACCTACGGTACATTTTTTTCGGAGGAACCCGAATATGAAGCGTCAGCTTTTACTGATCACGACCACATTGATTGTCGGAATGGCCATAGGCTTTCTGGCGAACGGTCAGCAGTCGCAGATGAAGAAATGGCAGAAGGGCAAAGGCTGGGGATGGGTTTGGGGCAAAGAAGACGAGGTCGGCGCGTTGAACGAATTGACTGACGCCTCGCGGCTGGCCGCGCTGCGGCTCGCCGATCGAGGAAAGGTCTACGACCTGGGCGTGCTCTACGACCGCACTTCTTACAAATGGCCCGGCCACAGCCCGGGCGAGATTATTTCGTTCCGCACTCCCGAAGGCGTCAAGCGACAGGGCGACCTGCCGGACATCGTCAACAACAACGACAGCAAGACCGCATGGCACAGCGCGGCCTTATTCATCAACGACAACGTGGCCACGCAGATTGACGGGCTGGGCCACGCCACCGAAGGCGATGACAATCACTGGTACAACGGCTTCATGGAAAAAGACTGGGGAGGCAATTGGGGACCGCGCAAAGCCGACGCCGCGACCATTCCGCCGATCATCGCGCGGGGCATGTTGATAGACGTCGCCGGGTCGAAGGGCCTCGACGCGCTGCCGAGCAATTATCAGATCACGGTCGCCGACCTCGAACAAGCTCTGCAGAAGCAGAAGACGCAGCTCAAGCCCGGCGACGTCGTATTGATCCGCACCGGGACGCTGCGCTACTGGGGCGAGACCGGCAGCGACCACGCGAAGATTGCGGCGCACGATTCAGCGGGCATCTCGGTCGAGACCGCGAAATGGCTGGTCGAACAGAACGGCGCGATTATGATCTGCAGCGATACGAGCGGCGTCGAATACCAGCCGAGCTCTGAAGACGCGAAGGCTTTCCGCGATAAGTACCGGTCGTTCATGCCGCTGCACAACTACTTGCTGATCGAGCAGGGGATTCACATCGGCGAATTTCATTACCTCGAAGACTTGGCGCGCGACAGGGTCTACGAATTCTGCTACGTCGCCTGCACGAACAAAATCAAAGGCGCCGCGGCCGGGTTCACGCTGCGGCCCATAGCGATTCGATAACTTCTGTGATTGGCGAAACCAATTCACAATGCGAAGCCCGCGCGATCCGAGTTGATCGCGCGGGCTTTGGCGTTTAATGTCCTGGGAGCGCACTTCCCTGGGAGCGCACGCATCCTTGCGTGCGGGGCTTCGATTAAGGGACGATTTCCAGAGACTCCGCACGCAAGGATGCGTGCGCTCCCAGGGACGCGCGCTCCAAGAAAGGACATTAATGATTGAACTTGATGGCGACTCATTAACGCTGGCGCAAACTGAAGCGGCGGCTTTCGGGGAAGAAGTCTCACTATCGCCGGACGCCCTCGATCGCGTCGAACGCGCCCGGAGTTTCATCGAAGAGATAGTTGCGCGCAATGAAGTGGTTTACGGCGTTAACACCGGCTTCGGCGCGCTCTCCGAAGCCACGATACCGGCGGGTGAACTGCGCGAGCTGCAATTGAACCTCGTGCGCTCGCATGCTTGCGGGGTCGGCGAACCGCTGCCCGAGGCGGCCGTGCGCGCGATGATCTTGCACCGCGCCAACGTGCTGGCAAAAGGATTCTCAGGCTGCCGTCCTGTGGTGATCGAGACGTTGATTGCGATGCTGAACGGCGGCGCGCATCCGGTGATTCCGTCGCGCGGTTCCGTCGGGGCTTCGGGCGACCTTGCGCCGCTGGCCCATCTGGCGCTGGTGGTCATCGGGGAGGGCGAGGCGATCTTTCGCGGCGAGCGCATGACGGGCGGCGAGGCGATGCGGCGCGCGGGAATCCAACCGCTGCGGCTCGAAGCGAAAGAGGGGCTGGCCCTGCTTAACGGCACGCAAGGGATGACGGCTGTCGGCGGACTGGCGCTGCTCAACGCGATGAGGTTGGCCGAAGCGGCGGACGTGATCGGGGCTATGACGCTCGAAGCGTTGAGGGGGACGCCGGTCGCCTTTGACGAGAAGATTCATTCGGCCCGCCCTCACCCCGGGCAACGAGCGAGCGCGCGGCGATTGCGCGAATTGATCGAGGACAGCAAAATTCGCGAGTCGCACCGCGACCGCGCCGTTGACCCTCGCGTGCAGGACGCCTATGCGCTGCGCTGCATGCCGCAGGTGCACGGCGCCGTGCGCGACGCGCTCGAACATGCGCGCGGCATAGTTGAGGTCGAGATCAACAGCGCCACCGACAACCCGCTCGTTTTCACCGACGAGCGTGAGGTCTTGTCGGGCGGCAATTTTCATGGCGAGCCGATCGCGCTGGCGCTCGATTACGCCGCGATCGCCGTAGCCGATCTGGGCACGATCGCCGAGCGCCGCGTGGAGCGCCTGGTCAACCCGACGCTTTCGGGGCTGCCCGCGTTTCTCTCGCCGCATCCCGGAACCAATTCGGGAATGATGATCGCGCAGGTCACCGCCGCCGCGCTGATCGCCGAAAACAACGTGCTGGCGCATCCGGCTTCGGTCTTCACGCTTCCGACTTCAGCCAACAAGGAGGATCATGTCTCTATGGGAATGACGGCGGCGTTGAAGTTCGCGCAGGTGGTCAACAACGTAGAGACCATCCTGGCGATCGAATTGCTGTGCGCCGCGCAGGGGCTTGAGTTCTTGAAACCGTTGAAGCCGGGGCCGAAGCTTCAGGAAGTTTATAATCGAGTGCGCCAGCGCGCGCCCGCGCTAGAACGCGACGCGCCGCTCGCGCCGTTCATCGAATCGTTGAAGCCGGTCGTTCGTGAGCTGGGGCAAATTTGATAAGTCTATTTGTATGTTTGGAATCAGGAAGATAAATGTGATCGGGGGCGGGCCTGCGGGATTATATTTCGCCATCCTGATGAAGCGACAGGATCAGTCGCGCGAGATAATTGTCGTTGAACGCGACGGGCCCGACGACACCTTCGGTTGGGGCATAGTCTTTTCCGACCAGACCTTTTCTTACCTCGAAGAGGGCGACCGGCCTTCGTTTCAACAGATCGTCGCCGCCTGCGAAATCTGGGACAACGTCGACGTCGTTCACAAAGGCGAGCGAATCACGATTCGCGGCAACAGGTTTTCGGGCATTGGCCGGTTGAAATTCCTGAGCATATTGCGCGAGCGCTGCAGGGAACTCGGCGTTGATCTGCGGTTTCATACCAACGTGGCCGACGTAGAACCGTATCGCGATTGCGATTTGACGGTCGGCGCCGACGGCGCTAACAGCGCCGTGCGCCGCGCTTATCAGGATTTCTTCAAGCCTTCGATTGACGTGCGGAAGAACAAATACGTCTGGCTGGGTACGAATCAGTTGTTTCATGGGTTGACGCTGACCTTCCGCGAGAACGAAGCAGGTCATTTCATCGCGCATTCGTACAAATTCGACGAGACCACGAGTACGTTTATCGTCGAGTGCGACGAGGCGACTTGGCAAGGCGCGGGGTTCGATAAGAAAAGCGGGGCCGAAACGTGCGCATATTTGCGGCGTCTCTTTGAAGACGATCTCGAGGGCCACGAACTTCTGACCAATAATTTCGTCCGCTGGGTAAATTTCCCGTTGGTGAGGAATCGGAACTGGAGCCATGAGAACGTCGTCCTGCTGGGCGACGCGTTGCACACCGCGCATTTTTCGATCGGCTCCGGGACGAAGCTGGCGCTCGAGGATTCAATCGCCCTGGCGAAATGTTTCGCCGAACAGCCGGACGTGACGGGCGCGCTGCGGGAGTTCGAACGAACGCGAAGGCCGGTCGTCGAGGCGTTGCAGGACGCGGCTTTTTCCAGCCTATTGATGCTGGAAAACATCGTGGAGGATTGGGAGCTTAAGCCGCTGCCGTTCGCATACAAATTGATGACCCGCAGCGGTCGCATCACTCACGAGAAGTTGAAGAAACGCGACCCTGAATTCGCACTGGCATACGAAGAGTGGCGGCGGCTCAACGGAGAAAATCCGCAATCCGCAATCCACAATCCGCAATCAAATGTGGCATCCTGAAAATTCGATACGTCACCAACTTACCGACACGCGCTGGCCGACGGCGGAAGAAGCCGCCGCATCACTGTTGTTCTCCCCGGTTCGCGTCGGGCGCGTGACGCTTGAAAGCCGGACGTGGGTTCCGGCGATGGTTCCGTGGCGGGCGACCGAAGAAGGCTTTGTCACGCAAAACATCCTCGACTGGTACGGGCGCTTTGCCGAGGGGCGTCCCGGCGTGATCGTAGTCGAGGCCACCGGTGTGCGCGACATTCCGAGCGGGCCGTTGCTGCGCATCGGACACGACCGCTTCATTCCGGGCTTGAGCGAACTGGTTGAAGTGGCGCATAAGGCGAGCGGCGGACACACGCGGCTCTTCATTCAGATCATCGATTTTCTGACGGTGAGGCGGCGGCCTGAAAAGGAGAAATACTTCGCGCGATTTCTGAAGATCGAAGAGCGCCATCGCCGGAATCTGGTCGAAGCCACGAACGGCGTGCGGTGGCTGGAAGCGGATGAAGCCGATGTTCGCGCCTTTCTAACGTCGGCGCCCGATGATATTCACGACCTCGTTCTGGACGAACACGAATTGGAAGCGCTTCGGTTCGGCTATCGCGAACGCGTGACCGATACGCATTTGCCGCACGTTGCGGAGTTGCCGAAAGTATTGCCAGACATCTTCGCCGCCGCCGCGCGGCGGGCGCGGGAAGCGGGATTCGACGGCGTCGAGCTGCACTACGCGCACGCTTACACGATGGCCTCGTTCCTGAGCGCGACCAACACGCGCGGTGACGGCTACGGCGGGCCGCGCGAGAACCGCGTGCGATTGCCGATTGAAGTCTACCGAGTCGTGCGCGAGCGGGTCGGCGATGATTACACTATCGGAGTTCGCTTCCTCGGCGACGAGGTGATCGCGGCAGGCAACCGGATCGAAGACGCGGTCTGGTTCGGCGTCGAATTCGCCCGCGCCGGTCTGGATTTCCTCTCGGTCTCAAAAGGCGGTAAGTTCGACGACGCGAAGCAGCCGAAGGTGGGGCAGGCGGTCTATCCCTACACTGGCCGCAGCGGTTTTGAATGCATGCCGCCGGTGACCTCGGACGAGCGAGGCCCGTTCGGACGCAACATCCCGTTGGCCGCCGCGATCAAACGCGCTGTCAACGAAGCAGGCTATGCGACGCCCGTCGTGACTTCGGGCGGCGTCGGAACTTTTGAACTGGCCGAGGCGACGCTGCGCAGGGGCGATGCCGACATCATTGCAATGGCGCGCGCGTCCCTGGCCGATCCCGATTGGTTTTTGAAGGTCAGAGCAGGTCGCGGCGATGAAGTCCGCCGCTGCAATTTCACGAACTACTGCGAGGGCCTGGACCAGATGCACAAACAGGTCACTTGCAAATTATGGGATCGCGTGAACCTGGACGAAACAGGGATCGCGAAGAGCGATGACGGCAAACGGCGCCTTGTCGCGCCGCGATGGGAGAAGACGTAGGGCAAACTGCCTGCGCTCCAGGCAGTTTGCCCTACATTGGCAATGAATACTTTGAATAACAAAATAGCGTTGGTCACCGGCGGCGGGCGGGGAATTGGCGAGGCTTGCGCCGTCGCGTTGGCCGAAGCCGGGGCCGACGTCGCCGTTTGTTCGCGCTCCTCCGGCGAGATCGACGCCGTCGCCGAAAAGATTAGCGCGATGGGGCGCAGGGCGCTGGCCGTTGTTTGCGACGTGACCGAGGCCGATCAGGTCCGGCGAATGGCGAAGGAGGTAAACTCTCAATTCGGCGTCGTGGAAATTCTGGTCAACAACGCCGGGCTTGGGCGAAGCCACCGTTTTGTCGATCATCCCGACGAATTGTGGGATCAAATGTTGGCCGTTAATTTGACTAGCGTTTATCGAGTGACAAAAGCGTTCGTCCCGAAGATGATAGAGATGCGCCGGGGCCGCGTCATCAACATCGCTTCGGTGATGTCGAAAATAGGCGGCAAATACGTCGCGGCCTACGCCGCCGCGAAGCACGGCGTGTTGGGGCTGACGCGCGCGCTGGCGGTCGAACTGGCCGGCTACAACATCACGGTCAACGCGGTCTGCCCCGGCTACGTCAACACGCCGATGACCGACGGCAACGTCGCCAACATCGCCGCCAGGACGGGAATGCCGGAGGCCGAAGCGCGAAAGGCGCTGGAAAAGCTCAGCCCGCAGAACCGGCTGATCGAACCCGAAGAGGTCGCGGCTGTGGTCGTAATGCTCGCGGGCGGCGCCGCGCAGGGAATCAACGGGCAGGCGATCAATATTGACGGCGGGGCAGTAATGTTTTGATTAGGTTTCAGGTGTCAGGTGTCAGGTTTCAGGTAGGATCGCTCACTGAAACCTGAAACCTGGAACCTGGAACCTGAAACCTGAAACCTGTATGGCATATGATTTTTTATACGAAGTTGAAGACGGCGTCGCGACGATCACGCTCGACCGTCCCGATAAGCTCAACGCCCTGACGTTCGAAATCTACGCGCAGTTGCGTGACTTGATGGGAGAACTCAGGCGCGACGACAAGGTCGGGGTCGTGATCATCACCGGCGCGGGAGAGGCTTTCTGCGCGGGCGGCGACGTTTACAGGATCATCGGCGAACTGCTCGAACGCGATATGCGCTCGCATCTGGAATTCGCGCGTATGACCGGCGCGCTGATCCAGAATATGCGTATGCTCGATAAACCGATCATCGCCGCGGTCAACGGAATGGCGGCGGGCGCGGGCGCGGTGATCGCGCTGGCTTCGGATTTGCGAATCGCGTCGGATCAGGCGCGGTTCGCTTTTCTCTTCACCAAATTAGGATTGACCGGCGCCGATATGGGCGCGGCATATCTGCTGCCGCGCGTCGTAGGGCAGGGGCGCGCGACCGAGCTGTTGATGTTCGGCGACACGATTGACGCGGCGACGGCTGAGCGCTTCGGCTTGGTGAATAAAGTCGTTTTGCGCGACGAATTGATGGACGCCGCACGCCAGTGGGCCGATCGTTTGAAGCAAGGCCCGGCCTTTGCGCTGGCGATGACCAAGACGATGATCAACAACGAATGGAGTATGGACCTGGCCTCGGCGATCGAGGCCGAGGCGCAGGCCCAGGCGCTGTTGCTGATGGGCGAAGATCACCGCCGCTTCTTCGAAGCTTTCAAGAACAGACAGAAGCCGGAGTTCTCAGGAAGATGAACGAGCGAGAGAGCGAGAGAGCGAGAGAGCGAGAGAGCGAGGGAGTGGGAGAACATTTCCCGCAAGCCGCGAATACGGAGCGGGAAATTATCAATCCGCCGGAACTCGTCCGTCCTCGCGGCTTCAGTCATGGCGTCGTCGTCGAGGGCGGGCGGTTGTTGATGCTGGCCGGGCAGGACGCGAGCGACGCCGAGGGCCGCGTCATTGCGCCCGGCGACCTCGTCGCCCAATACGAGCAGGTCGTCAAAAATCTCAAGGCAGTGGTCGAGGCCGCCGGCGGAAGGTTGCAGGACGTGGTCAAGCTCAACATCTACGTCACCGACCGCGACGCCTACCGCGCACAGTTGAAGCAGCTGGGCGAAATTCATCGCGCGTACTTTGGCCGTCACTATCCGGCTATGGCCCTGTTCGAGGTCAAAGGCTTGTTCAATCCCGACGCGATGATCGAGATGGAAGGGATCGCGCATCTGAAATAGAAGAGCATTTGCCATTCAACCACGGGGAACACGGGGATCACGGGGAGGCTTATCGTTATTGCCTTTCCCCGTGCTCCCCGTGCTCCCCGTGGTTGGCTCCGGATCAATACTTATGGTGTATATATGACGATGTTTCCCGAGCGTTTCAACATGGCCGAATATTTTCTCGACCGCAATCTGGCCGCCGGGCGCGGCGACAAGGTCTGTTTGCGGTTCGGCGGCGAGCGGTGGACTTACGCCGAGGTCGTGAAGCAATCGAACCAGGCGGGACATCTGCTGCGCGAATTGGGCGCCGGAGTCGAAGACCGTGTGTTGATCGCCCTGCCCGACTGCCCGCAGTTCGTCGCGCTCTGGTTCGGCGCGGCCAAAATCGGCGCGGTGATCGCGATGGTCAACCCGCTGCTGCCCGCCGAAGATTACGCCTACTATCTCGATTACACTCGCGCGAAAGTCTTCGTCATTCACGAATCGCTGGTCGAAAGCTTGCGGCCCTTATTGGCTGGGGCCAAGTATCTGAAGAATGTTTTGGTCGTCGGCGCCGAATCGCACGGCCTCCCGCATTACGAAACTCTCGCGCCTCAGATGCTCGACGAACTCGAGACCGCCGACACGCATCGCGACGATCCGGCGATCTGGCTCTTTACTTCCGGTTCGACCGGTAAGCCGAAAGCCGCCGTCCATCTGCAACACGACCTGCCCTACAATACCGAGTGTTACGCGAAACAGATTCTGCGTATGCGCGAGGACGACGTGACCGTCGCGGTCCCGAAGCTCTTCTTCGGTTACGCCACGGGCACGAATCTGCTCTTCCCGTTCGCGGTGGGCGCGGAGACGGCCCTGTTCGCCGATCGGTCGACGCCTGAAAAATTGTTTGAAGTGATCGAGCGTTACCGCCCGACCGTGCTGACCAACGTGCCGACGATGATCAACGCGATGCTCAACGCGCCGGGCGCGGGCGAACGCGATCTGAGCAGCCTGCGCGTCTGCGTTTCGGCGGGCGAGGCTCTGCCGCCGGAGCTTTATCGCCGCTGGAAAGAGACCTTCGGCGTTGAAATCCTCGACGGCGTGGGGTCGGCGGAGATGTTTCACATCTACATTTCGAACCGCTTCGGCGACGTGCGCGAAGGCTGTCTGGGCAAGATTGTGCCAGGCTACGAGGCCGAGATCCTCGGCCCCGACGGACAGCCGCTCCCCGACGGGCAGATGGGCACGCTGCGTATCAAAGGCGATTCCGCCGCGATCTGTTACTGGCAGGCGCACGAAAAATCGAAAGAAACCTTCGCAGGCGATTACTGCACGACGGGTGACCAGTTCACGCGTGACGCCGAAGGCTATTTCTGGTACGGCGGGCGGACAGACGAGATGCTGAAAGTCAGCGGCGTCTTCGTCTCGCCGACCGAAGTCGAAAACTGTATGCTCGAACACGAGGCCGTCTGTGAATGCGCCGTCGTCGGCTTTCAGGACGAGGACGGGTTGACCAAGACCGCGGCATACGTCGTGCTTAACGAAGGATTCGCGCAGGGCGTTGAGCTGGCGCGCCAACTACAAGAGTTCGTCAAGGGGCGACTGGCCATGCACAAATACCCGCGCCGAGTCATTTTCAAGGACAGCTTGCCGAAGAACGACCGCGGCAAGATTGATCGAAAGAGTTTGAAATGAAGATTTTCGGAATACCGGTAAAAATCGATCCGTCGTTTCTGTTCGTCTGCGCGGTGCTGGCTTATAGCCGGCTCTCGCAACCAAAATTTCTGATCGAATGGCTGATAGTTATTTTCGTATCCATACTCGTTCACGAACTCGGACACGCGCTGGTAGTTCGGTCGTTCGGCCTGTCGCCGCAGATTCTACTCTATTCGATGGGCGGCCTGACTTCGTGGACAGATGAGAAGGGCATTTCGCATGCAAAGCGCATCGCGATCAGTCTGGCCGGGCCGTTCGCGGGCTTTCTATTTGGCGGAATAGTTTTCCTGTCGGGATACAAATTTCCGGACCTGTTTGCCGATCAGTTTGGTCAGCAGATTTATTTCGACCTGATGTTCGTCAATTTGGGGTGGGGAATCTTCAACCTGTTGCCAATATTGCCTCTCGATGGTGGAAACGTGGCCTACAGCATAGAGCAGATGGTGACGAAGAGACCCAGCGGGGTCATCACCCGCGCGCTTTCTCTTATTATTGCCGTAGGCGTGGGACTGTGGGCGTTATCGATCGGAGGGTGGTGGATAGTTTTTCTGATGGCCATCTTTGCCTTGAACAACGGCCGCGCGCTATTCCAATTGTTTCAAACCGACCAAGACGAGAGCGTTCGCCCGCTGCTCGACCAGGCGAGGGACGCGGTTAAAAACGATGACGGCGCGACGGCCGTTCAGTTGGCGAAGGAGGCCATGAAGTCCGCGCATTCCGAGGAAGTGGAGGAAGAAGCGCACCGGATATTGTTGATTGGGCTGATTCTCGGCGGCGATATCGAGCAGGCGAAGAAAGAGGCGGATCGTTTGCAGGCCGTTTACGGCCACACGGCGTTATTGCGCGCTCTTGCCGGATTTGAACGGGATCAATTGCCGCGCGCGATCCCCGTCATCGAATATTCCTACCCTACGTCGCCGTCGCCCGAACTCAATTATACGTTCGCCGACGTGTTGATCGCCGCCGGACGTCTTCGGGAGGCGTCAGAGTTGATCGCGCGCCAGCAGAATCCCAGATACGCGGCGGCGTCGTACGTGGCGCTGCAAACCGCCGCGTTTAATTCGGGCGAGTTCGATCTGTCGTCCGAGGCTGGGCGACAGGCCTTGGAGCGGAAGAAGGATCCGGCGATCGCGTACAACATCGCCTGCGCCGAAGCGCGCGCTGGCCGCGCCGACGAGGCTCTGGTCTGGATCGAACGCGCCGTCGAGATGGGCTATCGCGCCGTTGAGGCGATGGCTTCGGATTCCGATCTCGAAACTTTGCGATCCAGGCCCGAATTCGAGGCGATTTGCGAAAGGCTTCGTGAAGTCGCGGTCTAAATCGAAAACATGCAACATTGGGATGCTGGTACAGTACCGCGCGCGTAAGCAAGCGGCGGACTCATTGGTCGGCCGCTTGCTTACGCGCGCGGTACTGTGCCGACGTCACTTGTTTTGATTCAGTGTAAGTAGCGGTTATGATCAATCAACGGCAGGCCAGAGACATAGTTTACGAAGAAATCAATAAGCCAGATCCCTACTGGCACGACAAGCCAGAGATGATAATCCTTGATGAGCACACCGTCGAAAAAGAATATGGATGGGTGTTCTATAGCGACGCTCAATCCGTCTATGCCTTCGATTTGAGCAAAATCGCCGCTAAGACAACGACGCAAGCCAAGTGACCCTAATGAGCTACTTCCGACCTTCTTGCGGAAACTTGTCGACAGGATTGTTTTATGTCCGACCATCTCTTCGCCCATCACACCTGGCCCGAGTTGCGTGATTTGCTGAATCAGTCCGCGCCTTGCGTTCTGATCCTCCCTGTCGGCTCAACCGAAGCGCACGGTCCGCACCTGCCTTTGAGCGCGGATGTCATCATCGCCGAAGAGATGGCCGCGCGCGCCGCCCGAACGCTCGAAGCGCGCGGCGAGGCGGCATTGACGCTGCCGCCTCTGGCCTACAGCGTGACCGACTTCAGCAAAGGTTTTCCGGGCAGCGTCTCGATACGCGCTGAAACCGCGACGGCTCTGGTCGGCGACATCCTGCTCTCGCTCATCAGACAAGATTTCAAACGGATCGCCGTCGCCAACGCCCACCTCGAACCGGCGCACGTCGCCACGCTGCGGGCGGCTTGCGAAGCGGTCAAAACCGAGACCGGCGTCGAAATAGCTTTCCCCGACGTCACGCGCCGCAGATGGGCGCAAATGTTGACGGATGAATTTCAGAGCGGCGCCTGTCACGCAGGACAATACGAGAGCTCGCTGGTGTTGAGCGCGCGGCCCGAGCTTGTGCGCGAAGAGATAAGATTGGCGTTGGAGCCGAAGCTGATCAGCCTCTCGCAAGCCATCAGAGCTGGCGCGCGAAGCTTCATCGAAATCGGAGGCGATCAGGCTTATTTCGGAGACCCGGCGGCGGCGACCGCTGAAGAAGGCGACCGGGTCTTCGATATTCTCGCCGGAATGATTGTTACGTCGCTCGATGAGATCAATTAGTCAAACCGCAGAGGACGCAGAGGAACGCAGAGAAAGATCAAGACTGGTCTTTCTCTGCGTTCCTCTGCGTTCTCTGCGGTTGGTTGTCCAAATCCTGGTTGTCCTGATTCAGGATTGAGTTACATCTCGTCCCGCTTCCACGATTTGATCTTCAGATATCAGAACCAGGTTCGCAGCCGCGCCCAAAGGCACATACGAATCGACTGCGCGCAATGAGCGCATCGGACCTTTGAATCCGGTTTCGGCAAGGTTTGCGATCACGGCCTCGGCGATTCCTCCGCCAGTCGCGCGGCATTCGTCGGCGACCAGCAGCCGCCCGCATTCATCGGCGTGACGCCTGATGGCCTCGAAGGGCAGAGGATTCAGCCAGCGAATATCAATCACGCGCGCCGCCACGCCGAATTCATCTTTCAGCCTGCGCGCCGCGCGGAGCGACAACCTCAAGCCGTTCGCGTAAGAGACGATCAACAGGTCTCTTGCTTCGGGATTGTAGACGCCCACCTCGCCGGGCAGCAGCGTCTCGCCGGGCTGCGGATAGTCGAAGAGCCATGCGCCGTCGCCGTCCTCGTACAAATCCTTCTCGTGATAAAGCGCGATGGGTTCCAGAAAGACCGCGACGCGTCCGCAGGCGCGGGCCGCTGCGATCAGCCCGCGCAGCATCTTCGCGGCGTCGTCTCCGCGCGCGGGCGTGGCCAGCAGCAGCCCGGGAATGTCGCGCAGCGCGCCGACGGAATTGTCGTTGTGAAAATGGCCACCGAAGCCCTTTTGGTAGGCCAGTCCCTGGACGCGCACGACCATCGGGTTGGTGAATTGCCCCGAAGAGAAGAACGAGAGCGAGCAGGCTTCGCCGCGAATCTGATCGAGCGCGTTGTGGATGTAGGCCAGGTATTGAATTTCCGGAATCGGCAGCAGGCCGGCCATCGCCGCCCCTTGCGCGGTTCCCAGAATGGTCGACTCGTCGAGCAGCGTGTCGAAGACGCGGGCGACGCCGAACTTCTTTTGCAGACCCTGGGTGACGTAATAGACGCCGCCCTTTTTGGCCACGTCTTCGCCGAAGACGATTATTTCAGGGAAGCGCAGCATCTCGTCGGCGAGCGCGGAGTTGATGTGGGCGGCCATCGTCCGTTTGGTCGGCGCCATAGCGTGTTCGGGCAGCGCGCCGTCGAAGAGCTTCTCGCGGGCTTCGGGCGTCGTCGTCATGTCGGCCAAGGCGCGGCAAGCGGCTTCGTCGTATGGCGCGAGCGGCTCGACCACCTGCTCGGCGCTTGCGAGTTTCGGCCTTCGGGCGGCCTCGTCCATCAATTCGTCGATCCGCGATTGGACCCTGTTGAAGATCGCGCGCAGGTCGCCGGGCGACGCCGCGCCGGTCTCGACCATGCGCCTCGCGTTCAGGAGCAGCGGGTCTTTGGCTTCTTCGGCGGCTATTTCATCGACCGTACGATAGGTCGTCTCGACGTCCGTGCCCGCGTGACCCCAGAGCCGCGCGACATGCAGATGCAAGAAGACCGGGGCGCGCGAGCGGCGACATGTATCGACGGCCTCTCTGGCCACGTCCCAGACATCGTCAATTTCGCCCGCCGCCTCGAAGTATTTCAGGTAGGGCTGATTGCTGAACGAATCGTGAATCCAGTTGCGCGGCGTCTCGACCGAGATGCCGATGCCGTTGTCTTCGCAGAGGAAGAGGATCGGCGCCGGGCCGCCGCGCCTGACCGCGTAGCGCGCCGCGTTGAAGCCGGCGAGCGCGGTCGCGTGATTGGCCGAAGCGTCGCCGAATGAACAGAGCACGATCGAATCCTCTTGAAACTCGGCCTGAGACCCGGGCAAATCCCGCGCCTGCCCGATCCGCCGCGCCGTTCTGAGCGCGAACGCCAACCCGACCGCCTTGGGCAGATGCGACGCGATGGTGCTGGTCTGTGGCGGGACCCACATCGCGCGGCTCCCCCAGACCTTGTGCCGCCCTTGCGAGATCGGGTCGTCGGCCGAAGCGCAGAACGAAAGCAAGGTGTCGAAGACCGGATCGACGCCGGACAGTTTGCGCGAACGGGCCGCCATCAACGCGCCGGAGCGGTAATGGAGAAGGCAAGGGTCGTCCAATCGCAACAGCGTCCCGACGACAGCGTTATTTTCGTGGCCCGCGCTGGAGATTGTGTAGAAGCCCTGGTTGCGCTTCTTCAGTTCGCGCGCCGCGACGTCGAGCAGGCGGCTCGTCACCTGGTCTTCGAAGACCTCCATCGCCTGTCGCGCAGTCAGAGAGCCGCCTGGCCGCAGCGGGTCGGTTTCGTTGAGGCGACGATGCGAGGGGTGAGCGGTTGTTAAGTAGTTTTCGAGATTGCTCTGTACAATTTCAACACGAGTAATTGGGAATGACATTGTTGGTAAAGTCCGAAATCGATCCGGTCATTCCGGATGCGGTGAAGTATCAGGCCTTTTATCACGACGTAAGGATCCTGCCGGAAATATAAATTCCTGCGCTCGAATTCTATCGGCTGCCCGGTTTCGCGGAACCTCTGGCGCTGGAAGAGCGCCGGTTCATAAAGCCCTGACAGATTCTCCGAACAGAATCCGGATTTGTCCAGGCCGGCGTTCGGATCGGGCAGCCGTAAAACGACCGTCTCGATGCGCAGGACGGGATCCTCCACCGTCTCGACGGGCGCTGTGATTATTGGCGGGGACAACCTTCGGCGCATAACTTCCGCCACGAACGATTGACGATTGATTGTCGGGGATTGGGGTGAAGGCTCTTGCGCGAGGGAGAGGGGCCGCAAAGCGCCGGTGATGATAAGCAGGGAGAGGAACGCGTATGCTCGCGTCATAACTCGACCTCCCGTAAAGAACTATGTTCATCAGCCGGCGCATCATACCTCATCCACGGCCCCGATTGAAGACAAACCACCACGTAGGGCCGAATTATGACTTTTGAAAATAACTACTACAATCCTTTGAGCCTGCGGAGCAGGCGGCAGCATAAAGCCTGGGGCGTAAGCCCCAGGAGAGCGGCAGCAAAGCGATCAGAGCCCACGAAGTGGGCGACAGCCAATGGCTGCCGCCCGTTTCACGGGCTTGATGGCGCTCCGAATCTGACCTGGGGTTCCGCCTTCGGCTCCACCCCAGGCTTTACTCTGCCGCCCGCTCCGCGGGCTTGAATAATACCAAAAAACTTAATTTACAGAGTAGTTAGTCACTGGCGCATGGGTGGTCGAAGAAGAGTTTATAAACTACGCTGGTGAAATCTTCACTTTGATTGTTTCTTTAAGCTGACAATATTGGCGAACAGTCGGTACCCGCCCTGCACGCCCGCCGGCAATTGGCGATAGAACGCATAGGCCGCGTAAACGAACGTCCCCTTGCCGTATTGCGCGTAAAGCAACCCGCCTCGCTGCGGCGGTTGTTCGCGGTCGTGGCATTCGAGCAGCGGTTTGTAGCGCTCGTCCCAGGTCGTCATCCACTTCGATCCGCGCTCTTCGACCCAGCCGTCGAAGTCCGCGTCGGTGATCTTGTTCGGCCAATTGAAGACGGGATTCGACGGGTCGAGGATCGTCACTTTCGCGTCTTCTTCCGACACCTCCTCGGCGCGCGGGGTCAGTTTGTAGGGGTAGGGGCCGAATGGGGCGGCGTCGAACTCCTGCGTCTGGTATTGATAGAGCAGATTGCCGCCGCGTTCGGCGTAATCGAGCAGTCGTTTGCTGTAAGCCTTCAGGTCGGCGCGGACGGCGGTCGCGCGAACGCCGATGAGGATCGCGTCGAAGTCATCGAGATTTCCACTCGCCAAATCGTTCTCGCCGAGCGTCGTCACTTTCACGCCGATCTGCTCGAGCGCCTTCGGGACTTCATCCCCGACGCCCATTACGTAACCGATCGACAGGTCCGGCGCGACTTTCACGTCGACTCCGCGCAAGTCCATTGTCGCCGGCGCGTAAAGATGGCGCGGTTCCAGGTCGCGGTAAGCGATGACTCGGTAGCCTTCGGTGAATTCGCGGCCCGCATATACTGCGACTGCCTGTATCCGGTAATCCCGTCCGGTCTCCACGCGCGGGGCCGACACTTTGAACGTAAAGACTCCGGCTTCGCCTGCGCTCGCGAATTTGAAGTCCTGAACGGGCGGCGTTGATGACCAGTCGTTGGGCATCTTCAGTTTGACTTTGCCAGCCGCAGCGCCTTTGACGTTGTTCGAGACGCTGACCGAAACGTTGAATGTAGTTTGCCCGGCGCCAATCGGCGCGACCCCCACGCGCGGCGAGATGGAGATGTCGATTGCGGGAACGACGTTGAGTAGGCGGCGCTGCTCGCCGAACGGCGGCTGGATGAAGGTGGTCATGACGGGACTGACCAAGCGGAACTTTACGCCGTCAATTTGATATATGGCAACCCCGACCGGCTCGGGCGGGGTGAAAGGCAATTCTAGAGACAGAAGCCCAATCAGCCCAACCTGATAAACGTGGTCGCGCAACTCTGAGGCGCGCGACCAGTAAGGTTGCGTGTAATTTTCGCGGTCCGGAACCTGAACTTGAAACTTGCGGCTGGTGATTTCGTTCGGGCCGACTCTCTTCACCCAGTTATTGACTCCTTGATTTGACGCCCCGACAGTAATAGTCATTTCCAGCCCCGGACCGCCTATCCAGCGGTCGGGAAAAACATCCAGTGAATTCGTTTCGATTGGTATCTCACTACGGTTGATGATTGAGGCGGTGACCGTGAACCGCTGGCCGGGGGTCGCTACGCGGAAAGTCTCTTGTGGGACGGAGGAGGCAAGCCCATCGCTCCGCGCGGTTTCAGGCGGATCAACCAGCGCCTCCATCTCCAGCCCCAGGGTCTTGTTCACCGCCTCACTGAAGTCCAGATCTTTGCGTACTGCCTTGTGTATCACTAACGGGTACTTTTGGTCGGCCGGCTTCATCGAATCCTGGTAATAAGTTTTAACGACTTTCCGAAGCTGGCGTGCGCCTTCGACCAGATGCCTGACGATCAGCCAGGGCTTGCGCGCGTCGAAATCTCTGATAGCCATTTCGACCTGATCCTGCGTGATGCGCAACGTCTCCTGAGCCGCCGGGTTTCCGGCCGCAATTCCTACGACGCTCGTGTCCAGGCCGTCAAAGATACTCTTTTCATTCTCGACCTTCGGCGCCACAGATTCGACGAGTCGAAGGTAAGAGAACGACTGGCCGCGCGCCGGACGCGCCTGGCCGGCGGATTGCGAGCGGTGCATGCCATAACCCACGCTCGCCAATTCGCGGTAGGTTTGCCCGAGCAGCGGGTCGTAAACGCCTGTGTCAATCTTCAACGTGTACGGCTCATTCTCCCGGCAGCTCAGGTAAAGCTTTTTGGCCTGCCAGGGGCTGAGGAACTCTTTTGAAATCTGCTCAGGGAAAGCGTTCGGATCAGCCGCGAGTTTGAAGGCCTCGCGCGTCAACAGCCCGGCGGCTTGATGATTGCCGTGTCCGTCGCGCGGGCTGCCATGAAAGCGCGAAACGATCACGTCGGGGCGGACTTTGCGAATCGCGCGCACGACGTCGGCCAGGGCTACGTCTTTGCCCCAATGCTCCAACGTCTCGTCCAGACGTTTGGAAAAGCCGAAGTCGGCGACGCGGGTGAACAACTGCTCGTCCAGGCCATAATAGCGGCCCGCCGCCAACAGCTCCTCCGTGCGCAGAATTCCGAGCGCGTCATAAAGCTCAGGCCCGATCAGATTCGCGCCTCCTTCGCCACGATTGAGTGTGAGCAGCGCGGTGTAGGCGCCCTGATTGCGGGCGAGCCAGGTGAGTAGCGCGGCGTCTTCGTCGTCGGGATGCGCGGTAGTATGCAAAACCGTCGCGGTCGTGCGCAGTCGCAACAGAGCGCGCCAAGCCGCCGCCGCGCCTTTGTTTTCGGCCGGCTCCCGGACCTGGGCTTGCGAGGACGGAGAAGCAAAACCTGAGAGTATCAGGCATAGTGAAAACGCGTGGATGGCCTTTCGTTTCATGGGTTCTCCTTTGATGGGAAATCCTCCCTTACTTTATAGCGTCTTCGATTTGAATGTTCAGGTTGAATCAACCACGGGGGACACTGGGAACACGGGGAAGAGCAAAGCTAAACATCCCCGTGTTCCCAGTGTCCCCCGTGGTTTGTTATTCCTGATTACCGAGGTGAAAAACGCTTTAAATGATCTCCGAGACCTCCACGGGGCGATTTTCTTTGAACGCCCGGGTCGCGGCGATGGCGACCCGCAGCGCGGCCACGCCGTCGCCGCATTTGATCGAAGGCTCTTTCTGTTTTTGCAGATGATCGATGAAGTTTTGCAGTTGGGCGACGTAGGCCTCGCCGAACCGCTCCATGAACCACGGCACGGTGTCGTGAGTCACGCCGTCTTTGGTCATCACCACTATCGGCGTCTCGCGCAGGTAACCGACTTTGACCGTGCCCTTCGTGCCCAAAACCTCGGTGCGGATGTCATAGCCGTACACGCCGTTGCGCGTCAGGTCGATCACGCCCAGCGCGCCGCTCTCGAAGGTCAGGTTGACTACGGCGTTGTCTATGTCGCCGACCTCGTTGATTTCTGGATAGGCGAGCACGCCGCCGTTGGCGTAAGCGCTCTTGACTTCGCCCATCATCCATCGCGCGATGTCGATGTCGTGAATGCCCATGTCGATGATCAAGCCGCCGCTGTGATTCGGATCCAGGTATTCCAGGCTCGGCCGGAACGGGTCGCGCGACGACGCCTTGAAGACTACCGCCTTGCCGATCACGCCGTCTTCTATCTTTTGCTTTCCGGCGCGAAAGCCGCGATCGAATCGGCGCATGAATCCCATGTGAAAAAAGCCCCCGGTCTCGACGACGACGCTCTCCATCGCGCGCGCCTCGTCTAGCGAGATCGAGAGCGGCTTTTCGCAGAAGATGGCTTTGCCTGCGCGCGCGGCGGCGGCGACGATGTCGTGATGCGAGCTGGTCGGCGTGACGATGACGACGGCGTCAATCTGCTTATCATCGATCAGGTCCTGATAGTTCGGATACCACTTCGCCACGCCCAACTCTCTGGCGACGGCTTCCGTGGCAGGATTGGTGTCCGAAGCGGCGATCAGGTTCGAGGCTGGAATCTGATAGGCCAGGTAGCGAGCGTAAAGCGCGCCCAACCGCCCGACGCCGATGAGTCCGACGTTGATTTTGGTCATGAAATGCGGTTCTCCTAGGAAGATGTGGGGCGGACTTTAGTCCGCCCATGAGCCGGGCGGACTAAAGTCCGCCCCACGTCCTCATTGTTTCTGAGCGTCTTTCTCCTTTGATAGCCATGAGTCGCGCAGCGCCTTTTGCGCATCGCCGGCGTCTTTCAACTCTGTGATTGTGTAATGATCGAACGGTTTGCCGGCGGCGGTCAGATCGAAGTTCATCAGCCGCTCGTGGCGGAAAACGATCAACGTCACGCGCTGGCCCGCGCGCATGTCGTTTAGAAGGCCGGGCTGCCCCTGGCGTTCGACGCCGTTGCTCGCGTCAATCTTTTTGCCGTCGATCGCCACCAGTTCGTCGCCGGCGTTGACGCCGCCTTCATAAGCGGGCGATCCGGCGATGACGTTGGCCACGACGACGCGGTCTCCGTTGGCTCGCGTGCGAATGCCGAGAGCGCCGGGTTTGTCGGTCTTGCCGGTCGCGTATGGCGAGCCGGGCCGGTAACCTTTGGTCAACTGCAATCCGGCTTTATTGAAATAGGCGGCGAAATCGATCTCGTCGCGGCCCGCGACAAACCGGCTCCAGAAATTGGTCAGGTCAACGCCCGCGACCTTTTCAAACGCGGCTTTCAACTCGACGTCGGTGAAGCCGGGCTTCGGCAGGCCATGATTTTCCAGCAGCAGCCTCATCACGTCGTCGAGGGATTTCGCATTGCCGGTCAGCGCGCGAATCTCGATGTCGAACATCAGGCCGAGCAACTCGCCCTTGGTGTAATAGGACATCGCCGAGTTGACCGAATTTTCGTCGGGGCGGTAAAGCTTGATCCAGGCGTCGAAGCTGGCGGACTCGGCCGATTGTTCGAATCGCCCCGGCGTCTGATCATAACCCGCGATCGTGTTAGCCAGGCCATCCAGGTATTCGTTCACGCCGATCAGCCCGGCGCGGCGCAGCAACAGATCGCCATAATAGGAGGTGACGCCTTCGGAGACCCACAATCCGCGCGTGTAATTTTCGCGCTGGTAATCGAAGGGCCCCAGCGCCAGCGGGCGAATCCGTTTGACGTTCCAGTGATGGAAGTATTCGTGCGATTCCAGTCCCAGGAATCCTTTATAGCCGCGGTCGGATTTGAAGGCCTCGGGCCGCGTCATGCTGACGTTGGAATTCAGGTGCTCCGTGCCGCCGCCTATGCCGGGCTGAATGTGAACGATGAAGGTGTAGTGATCGTAAGGCAGGCCGCCGAAAATTTTCGCGCCCTCCTCGACGATCTTCGCCAGGTCGTTCATCAGCCGGTTGTCGTCGAACTCGTACTGACCCCAGATGGCCACGCGGTGCGGTTTGCCTCGGACGGCGAATTCCAGCAGCTTGTGCGCCCCGATCTCGGTCGGCGAATCTACCAGCCGGTCGTAATCGGCGGCGGTGTAATAGCCGTCGGCGTCGGGTTTGAGCGCGAGCGGCGTCGTGACGCGCCAGCCTTCAGGCGTGATGAATTTTATTCGATGCGGGCGGTTGACTGCGCCGGGAACATACATGAACAGCGAAGCGCCGTTGAAATAGGCGTGAGTCGCGTCCAGATGGCTGGTTTGCGTCGCCAGTTCGTTGGCGTATACGCGGTAGCTTACGCGGACCGTCTTCTGGCTGTCGCCGCTCGCCGCGGTCTCGATCCGCCAGGTGGCTTTGTCGATCTTCCGCCAAGGCAGAGGCCGCTCCGACCCGTCGTCGGCGTTGAAGTCCTGCACGTGGCGAGCGTATTCGCGCGCCAGATACGAGCCGGGCGTCCAAATCGGCAATGAAAGGTCCAGTTGCGGCGTCGTCACATTGTCTATCGTTAAGCTGACTTCGTAAAGATGAGTGTGCGGTTGAGGGAAGGCCAATTTGTAACTCATCTCCAGCGGCTTTGGCGCCGACGCGGGCTGGACGCCGGACGGGGTCTTCGGTTTTGCCCTCTGCCCGAACGCGAAGGCGGCGAATGCAAGAACCATCAAGATCACGGCGGCTGCGCGCGCGGTCGTCGCAGGCCTAGGGATGCGGATCATCGAGAATCTCCCAATCTATAATTTCCCAATTTTCGTTGGCCCAATTTTCGTTGGTATGACGCGCCGGTACGGTACCGGGAGCGGTAGCGACCGGCTTAATGGGCGCCCGGTCGCTACCGCTCCCGGTACCGTACCTTCCGTTGGTTTGACGTGTCGGCACAGTATCGCGCGCGAGCGGCTGCGCGGCTGTCTGATGAGACAGCCGCGCAGCAGTCGTGTGCGGTACTGTACATCTCGTTTGTTTTACGTGCTGACGCTTGAAAGATAGCACGGGGGGTGTAAGTCGGTACAGCGCCTTTTGCCTGCCGCTCGACCGGCGTGGTAATGTTCATCACATGCGAAGCAGAAGATCGGCCTCACGTAGAAAAATCACGCCGGAGATGGTGATTGCCGGTTACCAGCAGGGCTATTTCCCGATGGCCAGGGGGCGGTTCGGCCACATCGACTGGTTTATGGCCGAGCCTCGCACGGTCATCCCGCTCGACGACCGCTTTCACGTCCGCCGCTCGCTGCGCAAGGTGATCAAGAAATCAAAATACCAGCTCAAGATCAACACCGATTTTGCCACGGTGATCCGCTCCTGCGCGCGCCATGACGAGGTGGACAACGATGAGGTCTGGTTGAGCGATGAGATGATTTCGATCTACCTGGAATTGCACCGCCGTGGGTTCGCGCATTCGGTCGAGGTCTGGGACGGCGAGCGCTTGATAGGCGGCTTGTACGGCGTCTCGTTGAGAGCGGCTTTCTTCGGCGAGTCTATGTTCAGTCGCGCGCCCTCGGTCTCGCAAATCGCGCTCGTGGCTTTGGTCGAAAGGTTGCGCGAACGGGGCTATATCCTGCTCGACGCCCAGATGCGCACGCAGCACATCGCGTCTTTCGGCGCGATTGACCTCATGCACAATGAATATCTCGGCATGCTGGCCGAGGCGATGCTGGATGATCGTAGCTTTGTCTAAATTGCCACAGAGGCACAGAGACACAGAGGCAGAGAGAAAAAGCGGCGCTGCGGTTCCTTCGTCTTTTTCTCTCTGCCTCTGTGTCTCTGTGCCTCTGTGGCTAAATATCGCTATTCACCCAAAATATTGCCCAGACCCACGCCGCCGCCGCTCTGTGTCGGGAAGAACGGTTTGAGCATGCCGGCGAAGGCCGCGAGGTTGCGCGTCTGGATCAGAACTTCGCCCGGCCCGGTGAATTCCGCGACGATGCCTTCGCCGCTCAGGAAGCTGCGGAACCAGCCGGCGGTTGACGCTTTGCGTAATTCGTATCGCATATGGCCCTCCCAGGCCACGAGATGGCCCGTGTCGACGACGTACTGCTCGCCGTAGTTGAGCCGCTTGCGATGGATCGAGCCGAATGACGAGACGAGCAGTAATCCTGACCCCTGTATCTGCAAAACGAACAGCCCTTCGCCGCCGAAAAACGACCGCGCGCCGCCCCAGCGGGTGTCGACCGTCAGGCTCGTGTCACCCGCGAGGTAAGAACTCGATTGGACGAAGAAGACCTGGCCCTTCATCTCGATGGCCGCGATGTCGCCCGGGGAGCCGGGCGCGAAGCTGACTTCGCCCGGGCCGCCCCGCGCAGTGAAGGTGGAAACGAAGGCCGTCTCGCCGCCTACCACGCGCTTCAGCGCGCCCATAAACCCGCTCTTCATTTGCGAATACAATTCGACGTTGCCTGACATCGCGACCATCGCGCCGGCCTCGGCGTTGATCGACTGTTCGGCCTGCAACTTGACGGTGGCCAGCGCGAACGCGCCCTGATAGAGGACTTCATAGCTGTAGCCGCGCCCGCTGCCGCGCCCGTCGCTGTCGATACGTATGCCGCCAGCGCCCACATGACCGCTCGGGGGCGTAGGCCCCACGTTCGCCGTCGGGCTGCTCGCCGTCGCGCTGAGGTTCGATCCGCAAACGCTGCAGAACCGCGCGTCAGTCGGAAGATGGGCTCCGCATTTCGGACAGGTCATCGTGACTCCCTTCGCTGAATAAACTTAAGCGCCCCGCCTCAGAAATATGTTGAGGGTTAATGGAACACGGATGACGCGGATACGACGGATCATTACTGATAAACCGAAAGAAGATCGGCGTCAATCCGCTCCATCCGTATTCCATTAGCCCTCGGCGTAAGCGCTTATCTTCTAGCCGGCCTCATCTTCACCGGGAAATTCAACTCTCCCAGTTCGAGCTGATAGAACGACGCGAAGCCGTTGTAGCGGGCCGTCGCGCCCAACTCCTCTTCGATCCGCAGCAACTGGTTGTATTTTGCGATGCGGTCGGTGCGCGAGGCCGAGCCGGTTTTGATCTGCCCCGCGTTGGTGGCGACGGCCAGGTCGGCGATGAATGGGTCTTCGGTCTCGCCCGAGCGGTGCGAGATGACGGCTGTATAGTTGTTGGTCTTCGCCAGTTCGATCGCGTCGAGCGTCTCGGTCAGCGTCCCGATCTGGTTGACCTTGATCAGGATCGAATTGGCCACGACCTCTTCGATGCCACGCTCCAGATACCGCGTGTTGGTCACGAACAGGTCGTCGCCCACGAGCTGAACCGTGTCGCCCAATTCTTCGGTCAGCGTGGCCCACCCGTTCCAGTCGTTCTCGGCCAACCCGTCTTCGATAGAGATGATCGGGTATTGGCGCGCCCAGTTGACCCAGAACTGAACCATCTCGTCCGAGTCGAGTTTGCGCCCGTCCGATTTTTTGAAGACGTAATGGCCTTCGTCGTAAAACTCCGAACTGGCAGGGTCGAGCGCGATGGCGATCTGCTCGCCCGGCGTGTAGCCGGCGGCGTTGATCGCCTCCAGAATCGCCTCGACCGCCTCGTCGTTCGATTTCAGACTCGGAGCGAAGCCGCCCTCGTCGCCGACCGAGGTCGAATAGCCGCGCTTCTTCAAGACGTCCTTCAGCGTGTGAAAGACCTCGGCGCCCCAGCGCAAGGCCTCGGCGAAGCTCGGCGCGCCCGCCGGGACGATCATGAATTCCTGAAAATCGACGTTGTTGTCAGCGTGCGCGCCGCCGTTGATGATGTTCATTAGCGGCACGGGCAGCGTGCGCGCGTTTGTCCCGCCGACGTGGCGATAGAGCGGAATTTCTAGCTCCGCCGCCGCCGCCCGCGCGGTCGCCAGCGAAACGGCCAGGATCGCGTTCGCGCCGAGCTTCGATTTGTTCGGCGTGTCGTCCAGGTCGATCATCGACTGATCGATCTCGACCTGGTCGAAGGCGTCTTTGCCGACGACGGCGTTGGCGATGGTCTTGTTGACGTTCTCGACGGCCAGCCGGACGCCCTTGCCCAGGTAGCGGAACTTGTCGCCGTCGCGCAATTCGACGGCCTCGTTTTCGCCGGTCGAAGCGCCCGAGGGTACGGCGGCGCGCCCCATCGCGCTGCTCTCAAGCACGACCTCGGCCTCGACCGTCGGATTGCCCCGCGAGTCCAGAATCTCGCGGGAATGAACCTGTGCGATGATGCTCATATTTGTCCTCAGAAAAAGATAGGGGTGTGGGGAGTGGGAAGTTGGGATTGCGGATTGCGGATTGCGGATTGCGGATTTATGAATCTGTTCAGCCGTGAACGCGAAATCGGAACCGAAAGTTTTATCAATCCGCAATCCGCAATCCGCAATCCGCAATCCGCAATCCCAACTCCCCATTGAAGAAGCGGCTATCTTAGCTCGCTAGCTGACATTGTCAAATCATTTTCCAAAATCAACATCGGCGTGGTCGAAACGCCGCAAGCGGGCGCGTCGGGCGGCGCCGGCGCGGAAAGCCTGACGCCGGCGCCTTCGACGTTGTCGCCGAGCCACGTGTAAGGGGCGAAATCGACGCGGCGGTCTTCGAAGGTTATCTGCCCGCCGGACAGGGTCGGGAATGATTCCCGCGTCGCCCCCACTCGCTCCTGCACGACGAATGGAGCGCCCAGCGTATCGCTGACGGCGCGGCTCCACTCGCCGTCGTCGCATTGCCAGCCCAGCACCGCGCCCCGCCCGCAGTGATCGTCGTTCGGCTTCAGAATCAGGTCCTCGCGACGGCCGGCGACGAAATCGATCAGGTCTATGCGCCGGTCGCCGTAGGTCGTGAAGCCCTCGCGCAGGACTCGAGTCCACGGGACGCGCCGGCGCAGCGCCTCCACCTCGTCGCCGGTGAAGAGGCTCTCGTATTGAGGGTCGTCGAGCAGCGCGAAGAGCGCCTTTTTCATTAGCGTCTGGGCGCGGAACGAATTGACCGCGCAGACCGCGCGATCTCCTGTGGCGCGGATCAGCGGATGGCTCAGCCCGGCGCCGCAAAGCAACTCGCCCACGGCGACGCGTTTGTAGACGAGATTGATCCGGAAGTCCCTGACGCGCAGCCACCCGCCTCGGTATTCAAGCTCGTTCGGGTCGGCGATGACCGTGGGGTAGCCGCGCGATTCGAAGTATTCGCGGCAGATTTCATACTCGGCCAGGGCCGGGGACTCCTTCCGGACGACTATCGCTATGTGAGGCTGATCGCGTCCGCCCCATTCACGATAACAACAGAGCAGCGTTTCAAGGACGCATGGTCTGATCTCGATGCGCCGCAGCGGGCGCTCGCGGGCGAATTCCCGCACGACGTCCATCCCGATGAAGATTTCGCCGAGAGCGTCGCCGTAGATCAGCCCGCCGGGAGGGGCGGCGTTGTATTCGACGAAGTGGAACTCCCCGCTCGGATCGAATGAGGCCTCCAGCCGCCCGCTCGCGTCCGGGGCGCCGAAGCCGGGGGCGATCGAGATCAACCGCTCTTCGTCCGGCGTCAGGTCCAGCTCGGCGCGTAATTTCTCGTCGGACAACATGGCGCGATGGAGCCTTTCAATCGCCGAGAGCGCCAGCGTCGCGTCGCGCCTGACCATCTCATATTGCCGCTCGGTGACGAACATCGGGCGCAGGACCGCGCAGATCGGGCGGTCCCCGTAGCGCAGGTTGTATTTGACGGTCCCCTCACAGAGTTTTTCGATCGCGTCGTCGGCGAGTGGGCCTTCGAGCAGGGAGTTGTAATGTTCGATAGCTTCCGCGGTCATTGTCATTATTTTTGGAGAGATATTCCCCCGCATTCTCCCGCCGGCGAAACTCGGAACGGGAAGAGGCGCCGCAGGGATGACGCCTGGTCGTCGTCGTCGCGTAGCTTATATTACCGCAGCCGCGACGCAAACCGATCTTTCTTGATCGGAAATCGAAAGGGCTCCGAGTAATTTTTCCCGCCGCTGAAACCTTCCGCCTCGCCACGTCACTTACCTAAGCGAAACAGAGGTTCAACCTCAATTCTCGAAAAGAATCTGAAAGACTCGAAAGGAAGGCGCCACTATGAAACAATTTCAAATTCGTTTGGCAATCTATTCCGCGCTGGTCTGTCTGCTGTTGTCATTGAACGCGGCGGCGCAGGATTTTCGTAAGAGCTACGAAATCGGCCAGGGCGGCTCGATCAGCGTTCGCAACGTCTCCGGCGACGTGACAGTGACCGGTTACGAGGGCGAGACGGTTCTGGTCCTCGGCTTCAAAGAGGGCCGTGACCGCGACCGCGTCTGGGTCGAAGACAACAGCGCAGGCAATAATGTGGACGTGCGGGCGCGTTATCCCGATAACTGCGACTGCAACGCCAGCATCCGGTTCGAGGTCAAAGTCCCGCGCGCCAACTACAAATTCGACCCGATTTCGAGCACGAGCGGCGACGTCGAAGTGACGGGCGTGAGCGGCGACCTGCTGGCCAAATCAACCAGCGGCAACGTCACGGTCAGGGGCGTCACGGGCGCGGTCAACGCCAAATCTACCAGCGGCAACGTCCACGTCGGGGAGATTAATGGCACGGTGAGCGGCAAATCTACCAGCGGCAACGTAGAAGTCGAGATCATGCAGCTCAGCGGCGCCGGCGACATGGAGTTCGCTTCGACCAGCGGCAACGTCCGCGTCAAACTGCCCGCCAACCTCGACGCCGACGTGAGAATGTCCACCACCAGTGGCGGATTGAAGACCGACTTCCCATTGACCATCGAAGAGCCGGAGCGAGGCTCGGGTCGCCGCGCCGCCGGACGCGTCGGCGGAGGCTCGCGCAACCTGAGACTCTCGTCGACTTCCGGTAGCGTGAGCCTGTTGATGATGTAATATACTTTATCAGTGTGCGATGGACATCGACATCATTGGCACGTATGGCGGATAAGCTTGGAACCCATCTCCGACACTTAATGTTGTTGATGATATGAGAAGTTAGGCTGTCTTGACCATCAGACCTGCTTCTGTTGCGCAACACAGACCCACAACCTGACGGAGGATTTATGGGAGGCTTATTGCAAGACCTGCGCTACGGCGTGCGAATGTTGATGAAACAACCCGGCTTCACCTTGATTGCCGTCATCACGCTGGCGCTGGGCATCGGCGCGAACACGGCGATCTTTCAACTGCTCGATACCGTGCGCCTGCGCAGCTTGCCGATCGACCGGCCGCACGAGCTCGCCGAAATTCGGGTTGTGGGTGGAAATGGCGGCATGGGGCTTAACCCCGGAATATACAGCGGCGTCACGAGACCAATGTGGGAAGCGGCGCGGCGCGAGCAGAAGGCCTTTTCCGGGTTGGCGGCATGGAGCCAGTTCGGTCTGAGGCTGGGCAAGGGCAACGAGCGCAGGCGCGCAAAGGGTCTCGAGGTAAGCGGCGAGTTCTTTCCAGTTCTCCGAGTAGCGCCCTGGCGGGGCAGGTTGTTCCAGCCGGACGATGAATCCTTCGCGTGCCCGGCCAATCGCGCCGTCGTCAGCTACTCGTTTTGGCAGCGGGAGATGGGCGACCGCGAGTTGGCCCCGGACAGCAAGATATTCGCCAACGACCAGCCATATGAAGTAATCTGATGGTTGTTACGCAGATCGCAGTCTCGCTGGTACTCCTATGCGGCGCGCTGCTGTTTGTGCGCAGCTTCCAAAATCTGATGACCTTCGACCCCGGAATGCGTCAGAAGGGCATTTCCATCGCGTTTGTTGGAATGCCGGGGAGCATGCCCAAGGAACGTCTGGAAGGCTTTCATCGCGAGTTGCTTGAGGAAGTGGCGGCTGTTCCTGGCGTTCGAAGCGCGGGCTCGACCACCAACGTGCCGCTGTTAGGGTCGTCCTGGGAGCATGGCATTGATATCAGGGGCGCGCAAGGCGGCGCGAAGTTCACATGGGTCAGCCCCGGATATTTCGAGACAATGGGCATTCCGTTGATTTCCGGAAGGGGCTTCGATCAGCGCGACACGGCCTCATCGAGACGCGTTGCGGTCGTCAACGAGGCTTTTGTGCGGCGATTTTGCGGCCAGGCGAACCCACTCGGACAGGCGCTTCGCACCGGCGCCGAACCAGGTTACCCTTCCACGCTTTACGAGATTGTCGGAGTGATTCCTGATACCCGATACAGCGGACTGCGTGACAACATACCTCCGTCGGTGTTTGCGCCGGGCCTCCAGTTTCCTCAGTTGGGACCGTGGGCGGCGCTGATGATCCACGCCGACACCCCGCACGCGGCGACAGTGCAGGCTGTGAACGCTCGGCTTTCGCAAAAATTTCCGGAGCTGGTTATGGAGTTCGAGGACTTCCGAGTCCGGATTCAAGACGGTTTGGCGCGAGAGCGACTGATGGCCGTTCTTTCGGGCCTCTTCGGCGGGGTTGCCGTGATACTTGCAGCCGTCGGTCTCTACGGCATGGTGTCGTATCTCGTTGCGCGGAGGAGGAACGAAATCGGCATTCGCGCAGCGCTTGGCGCTCGAAAGGAGCAGTTGGTCCGTATGGTGATGCGCCAATCAGCACATATGCTCCTCCCTGGTTTGTCTATCGGGGTTGCCCTCTACCTGGCCGCAGCGCGGGCCGCGAGCGCTCTGTTGTTTGGAATCAAACCGTACGACCTAACGACACTCGTGGCTGCGACAGTCCTGCTGGCGGGAATCGCCGCTGCCGCGAGCTTCCTTCCAGCGCGCCGCGCCGCGAGTGTGGATCCAATGATTGCGCTGAGACACGAATAAATCAGACCGAGGACACGGAAGGAGCGGTTGGCACGCGTCGCTGCCAATACGAGCCATGGAGATGGTAAGCTCACCTTCGATCCTCCGGCCGCAAATACTCCCCCTGACCGCTATATCTATGATCCCGGCGATCCTACCCCGGACCTCCGCGCTTATGAGGAATCCGAAGAGGACAAGGGAAAGGCGCGCTCAGCGGACGAGCGGAAGAAAGAAGCTGAAGAGTATCATCGCAAGATCGCCGAGCAGCGGGATGACATCCTGGTCTATGAAACTGATCCGCTTACTCAACCGCTGACCTTCGCGGGACCAATCTCCGCGGTGATTTATGCGTCTTCTTCAGCGCAGGATACCGATTGGTTCATAACGCTGTCCGAGATAGGTCAGGATGAAAGAATCTTCCAGTTGGCCCAGGGTAAAATTCGCGCGCGATTCCGCAGTTCGATGAAGGCGCCTGAGTTGCTTGAGCCGAACAGGATTTACCAGTACGCCATTGATCTCTGGCACACCGGAATCAGCATTCCCACAGGAGCGCGGCTCCGCGTAGAGATAGCCAGCGCATCCTTCCCCAGATTTTCCCGAAACCTGAATACGGGTGGTCATAATGAAACCGAGACGAACTATGTCGCCGCGCAGCAGACCATCTATCACGACCTACAGCGGCCATCGTACATTTTGTTGCCGATAGTTCCTGAACAATAAACACAACTTACTTGGTTAAACCATTGATCTGAGCCGCTGAGGATTGTAATATCCTGCCGTCGCGCGCCGGAGCGCAACAATCAAACCAAAAAATAACAACAGGCATTTCTCCTGGGTACGCATCGCTTCCAGCGTGCAGTCTCGAACGGCAAACCCATAGGAGACCGCAGCGCGCTTGGGGCTTGACGCGCGCAGTCGCAAGCGATAAACGAGCGGCGCAGGCAAGGCGCACTCGGAAGCGCTGGTTTATATCAGTTCGTCTCCCGCCGAGACTGCACGCTGGAAGCGATGCGTACCCAGGAATTTCTCGAGGAGATTTATATGGCTGAGAAGACCACACGCAGAGACTTCGTCAAGACCGGTATATCCGCCGCCGGCGCCGCGGCGATCTACCACACCAATGTCCACGCGCGGGTTTTGGACGCGAACGACCGCATCAACATCGGCTGCATCGGCCTCGGCGGGCGAGGCTCCGACGTGATGCGGTGGGCGATGGAGGTCGGTAAAAATTCGCGCCCCGCGCAGGTGGTCGCGGTTTGCGACGTTTACCGCAAACGGCTGAACAAGGCCAAGGAGGCCAGCCAGGCCGAACTGGCCACGCTCGATTACCGCGAAGTGATCGCCCGCAAGGACATCGACGCCGTGATCATCGCCACGCCGGACCATTGGCACGCGCCGATCGCCATCGAGGCGATGAAGGCCGGCAAGGACGTTTATTGCGAAAAGCCCATGACTCGCACCGTCGAGGAAGCCAAGAGGTTTTACGAGACGGCCAAGGCCACAAACCGCGTCGTCCAGATCGGCTCGCAAACGACCTCCAGCGACCAGTGGTGGAAGGCCCGCAAGGCCATCGAGGACGGGATGATCGGCAAGTTGATAATGAGCCAGGGGTCATATCACCGCAACTCGGTCAAAGGCGAATGGAACTGGGACATCGATCCGAACGCCGGGCCTGAAGGCAAAGGCGATGATTACATCGATTGGAAGATGTGGCTGGGCGCCGCGCCGAAGCGGGATTTCGTCGCCGACCGCTTCTTCTGCTTCCGCAAATACTGGGACTATTCGGGCGGCATCGCCACCGACCTCTTCTACCATGTGGTCGCGCCGCTCAACATCTGCTGGGGCGAAGCCCAGTTCCCACACAAGGTGATGGCCTCTGGTGGAATTTACGTTTTCAACAAGGACGGCCGCGAAGTCCCCGACACGTTCCATCTGATCGCCGAATTCTCGAAAGGCCATTCGCTCGTGCTCAGCTCTTCGATGGCCAACGCCCAGCACATCCCGGGACTGATCCGCGGGCACGAAGGGACGATCATGATGGTGCCGCAGGGACAGTTCGAGGGCCGCGTTGATCACATCACCGTCACCCCCGAAAACATCGCCAAGAAAGCCTTCGTCGAGAAGTGGGGTAAGGAAGTCGTCGAGATTCCGACCGAGAAGCGCGAAAATCACATGGAGAACTTCCTGCGCTGCGTGAAGACGCGCGAGAAGACCGTGCTCGACGCGCTGACGGCCTACAAGGCGATGACCACCATCGGCATGGCCGTGCAGTCATACCGCGAAGGCCGCGCGCTCTATTTCAACGAGGCGGCGCAGCGGGTGAGCGACAAGCCCGCCGAGGGGATGCAGGCCCGGTCATGATCTGAACGGCGCGAACAAATTGGGCTTTTCCGGATTGGCCATTGGCCATTGGGTATTGACAATTGTTTGCAGGCGTCTCCTGCAAGGCATTGGCCATTGGCCAATGGTCAATGGCCAATTCGTTGCCCTAGTTTTATTTGCAAAGTCATTCTAATTGCTTGTGTGATGGCCTAGTAATACGAAGAGAATATAATGACGAAAGGTCAGATTCTTATACGGCTTAATATCGCGTCGCATTTTAGCGATCCGCCAATGACAATCAAAAATCTGTTTTCGAAGTTTTGAAATTTCCTCATCGATTTTCTGAGATTCAGTCTGTGCTTCTGTCGCTAACTGAGCCAATCGTTGAGAAATGGAAGCGTATTCCTGAGCGTACTTGTTCCTGATTGATTGCAACTCCTGATCCGACATATTTTTTGCAGTAACTTGTTTAGCCTCCAATGACTTCCTCTTTATTGCATATCGATCTTTGATTTCGCCTTGTCGCGAGGCAAGGCGTCGCTGTAGATCATCTCTCTGGTTTTCAAATTGGCGCTTCCGGATCTCATATTTTTGCTTTATGCTGTCTATCTCTGATTGACTTAACGATGTTGGCATTTGCATTTTAGCGTGTGCAGTGAGTGAATCTCGCCAAGAAACGAGCGCGCTCCCCTTATTTTGACCAATGCCTTCAACAGAAGTTACCTTGTAGTATGTAATATCTGCCGCAGTGTGAATTCCAGCGGCTTGGAGACGCACCTTAAGCTTATATCCGATACCTGGAATAGAAGCATCTATAATCCGGCGCCGACTTAAGTAAGCTGTTAAGAACTGGTTCTGCTTTACTTGTAAAGTGTCCGAAATTTCATTCGACTCTCCTTGAATAAGGGATGATATTTGCTGATTGAGCTTGGAAATATCGAACCCTAAGGTTCCTTGCAGTTTTCGTAAAGCATCTGACTCTTCACGATTTAAGCCCAGCCGATGATTATTGATCGAATTAAGCTCCCGTCTAAGTTTCGTTTCGGCTCTTTTCAAGTCAGCTTGCTCTTTGTCATTAAGATCGGAGATTCGCTTTGTAAGAGCCGCCTTCTTTTTGCTCTCTTTGGCAATGATGCTCTTCTTTTTGATCTGCCTATCTTTTATGCTTTGTTCTAGAGAGTCGAAAAGACGGCTTTCTTCTTCTTCGCGGGATCTGATAGCTTCCCTTTCCGCCACAGCAGGATCCTTCCGATAATAATAAAAAAATACCTTTCTATTGATGAAGCGCACCACGATTAGAAGGCAGAGCACGAAGAATATTGAGGGTGTGGCAATGAGATACCAAGTAGTACATGTTATGATGAGAGAGACAATAGATACCGAAGCTGTAATACGAGGGATAGTTACTATAGCGCTAAATGATCTGACGCTGCTTGTTTCAGGCGCTGCAATATAATCTAAAACCCAAGCGGAGTTCTCGGTCGGCAAAGGTACATGGACGAATCCATAAGAATCTGAAGAAGATGATGTACTGCTGATCGACGTTTGTCGCGTTTGCGCTAAATTTACATGATCTGTCAGCCAGTCGGTTCCGGAAGGCAAAGTTCTGACGGTTGATACAGTCTGTAATGTTGGCTGCCCATCCAATGCGGGAATTTGTTGGGGGGCAAGATAAAGTAATGACCGAAACAGAGTAGTAAGTTCTTGGATACGAGTGTCAGTATGCTTTGCAAGGAGTCTGAATGTGGAAGAAGAGTCGGGTTCAACGAAATCCTCCTTGCGAAGAAGAATGAATTCATCGCCTGCGTCGACTTGACGCCACAGGCGATGGTCTATACTTAGAACAACTAGCGATGTGTAAATCGCCCAAGCGGCGAAATGGTCTAGATAAATGCCAAAGTCAAGTTCGGTTCTCGAGGGATGCTGGTAGTTTCGGTGGCCTATCTCGTGACTTCTCTGACCGGCCAAGGCCGGAACAAACATGCCATCATAGTCAATGAGCCGGAGATCTCCATTTGTGACTAACACATTTCCATGCTGAAGATCACCATGACCGATGCCCGCTTCTCTCAGCGCCTTCATCATTGCATGCCAGCGCTCTGCTAGTTGGCGGATCGCTGTTGAGTCGCTGAGGCGCTTCTTTATATATTCATGAAGAAGTTCTCCCTGAACCCATTCCATCTTCAAAATGGGGTACCATTGATTCCTTACTCGGATTCCTTTGGAGAGAAACTCAAATCCGACAACATACGGTAGTTTAACCGTTGCCAAATGTTGACTAATGAGCGTATAACGTTGTTGCTGATCAGTGAACTCCCGTAGGAAGCATCTCACAGCCCAGTCACGTTGACCACAATGCATTCGATAAACACTAGCAAAACCACCTGTAATGGGGCGAGGCAAACCTAGAGCATTGTGTTCAGGTTGACCTGCTTTAAGCTCAGGATCATCGAAGCTCAATTTAGGGTTCTGTATCGCTTCATTATAATCCTGTGGAGTAGGCCAGGGCATCTTCTGATTTTTTTTATAGAGGGACCTCCACGCGAAGCAGTGTCACATCATCGTTGCGGATTAAGTGAGCCTTTCGTAAGTTTGCAATCCAATCCGAAAACGAAGCCGTCTCATCCGAAGTGGCAAAGTCGCGCAGGATTTCCCAAGGCTTTTGGTTTGATTCGACAGCTCTCAAGAACCAGCAAGCGAGCGCATCTGTCATAATGTAAAATATATCTCCTTCATCTAGTGATCCTGACTTCTGCATGCTGCTGTTTAGGATCCCCTCATTGTAAATTGGGTTGCTTGATAATAGAGAGGGCCTGCTGTTGAACTGCTCAGAATCGGTAAACGGAAAAGACGTAATTAGTTTATTGCCCCTGACTTGAAAAAGGCAGCTATCGCCAATAGCTAATGCCTTCCAGCGAGCCAGTTCCCCATTGCGAGAGGTATCGTGTCTAATTGTTAGGCCTACAATTGAGGAAAAAGCTCCGCTGCGCAGCTTTTCTTCTGCAAACCAGGGCAGCGGCGTTTTACTAACGCATTCAAGCCATCGTTTTTGAAGCGCTGGCAGAGATTTAAACAGTTTCCTTTCAGCCAGTTTGCCCCTGCAATATGCGCGTACAAGCATCTTTGCCCAGAGACCAGAAAACGATGTTTCTGTCGCTCCATCTGCTACAGCAAAGCTGAAAGCCTCGGCGCCCTGGTCAATTTGTCGTTCAGGCCAAAAGGCGTCCTCGTATTCTTCTTTACTATTCCCTGCTTTGGGCAGCCAGAATGCTTGGGCAAGAATGTGCATTTCGGCTCTCCGAGGCTATCGCAGGTTACTTGGGCGTGTGCCAATATCCAGAAATCTGATCACCGAAACCATATCGCCGTTAAAGACGAATCCGCGTGTGCCATCCGAAACAGCAATTCCTTCTTGTTGAGCAATACTTCTCATGTAGTCCGGCAATGGACTTGAGATTCGGAACAAGAGTTGTGCGTATTGGTCTGGTAAGCCAGCCTCACTGTCTGGGAACTCGACAGGCATAGCCATCTGCGATGAAAGATGCACATTGAAAAGAAGCACATTGCCATCGCTGCTTGCTAAACTCTTTATTCCATTGGCAGCGGATGTTGGGTCTCCATCAGTTGACTCGCCATCGGTGATATTTATGGCTATTGGGGGAAAACAATCAGGATACTTTGTGAGCCATCCTGAAAGAACGCCTTGAGCGCGAGACAGGGCCTGAGACATTGGCGTGCCACCATTAGCTATAGGATCGAACCAGATAGGGAATTTGATTGTCTGATCGACTAGGCCGCCTACACCATCATCCACCTTCTTTGTGCGTTCCTCGACACGAGCCGGCATTGCGGCAATTTCGCTAATCGGCGCTAACTCTTTGCCTGCGAGCGCTCCAACGAATGCGGGGCCAACCGTTGCGCCATAGCCAATAACGCCAACGTGATAATAATCCCGCACTCCCTCAGATTTTGCGCACTTGATGACTAGATTCTGAAGGAGACGATTAATCGCATCTGCAACACCGTCGGCTTTTTTCTTCGTTGACTCTCCACCTTGAAAAGGGTCTTCCATGGAGCCTGATTGATCAATCAAAAAAAGGAAGCAAGATGGATTTGATCTGCTGATTTCGGCAGTGTAAGGCATTTGTCGCCTCCTAAAAATAGGACTCGTCAATTGTTAATAGGACACATATTATATGAAGCATGTGCAAATTAAAGCTGAATACGGTCAACTACATGAAATGGCGACAGCCTTTGGAGTGCGGGGGCTTGGAACCGCTTTGGTAGTCATCCCCGGATTCTACAGACTTCCGGGACAAGAGACGCAGTGGTTTCCTTTCCATCATTGCCGCAGAATCGAAGTGGACTACCAAAGCGGTCCCAAGCCCCCGCACTCCAAAGGCTCCGCCGATTTATGCACAGGCTTCATATTATATGTTAATAGGGCAAATATCATAATTCTGATTGGCCACAGGCGCAATATAATTTTTCACCCGATTGATGAGTGGTGGCCTCAGCCGATGAGCGGTCGCTCGGCGCGGGCGCGGGCTTTGAGTTTAGTCAGATACTCGCTCAGACGAAGAACTGCCGTTCCACCTTATCGTTCCAGCTCATTCCATGCATTCCATCGTAATCCGAGACTGAGGGCAATCTCCATCCCGCCAGTAACTCTTGATCCACGCTGTAAACTTCCACCCCAATTGGCCGGCAGATAGTGACCGGATCGGCGGCGTTCGGCCCCCAGGTCGGAATCGTCATATCGCCGTGAGGGCAGGTCGAGATGGCGCAGAGCAGGTCAATTTCGGCGAAGAACTCGAAGTAATCGCCCTTTTTGGCCGGACACGGTTTGACGAAATACTGATGTCCACCCTCGGTCAATCCCGTCACCTGGAAGATATTCAGCACGTCATGCACATCGCTCTCGCAGAGGCGATAGGGCGCGACGGCGCGCACCAGATTCGAGTGGCAACATACATCCAGCTCTTCGCCAGTCAACATCTTATGAACGTAAGGATCGCAGCGCGTGCCCAGCAGGTCGTGGCATCCCGCGCCGTCCTCATCAATGCCATAGCCGACGCTGTCACCCGTCACAGTCGCCATCGGGCGCAGGTACGGCAAGCACGACCAGAACCGGTCGAACACCCTCATATGCGCGCTGTGCAGTTGTTTTGTGCGAGCCGCCCAGAAACGTTCGCGCGGGTTGTGTAGGTTCCACGCGTTGAAGTCAACGACCTGCGGCCCTTCGACGGCGACGATCCGGCAAACCTGACCTGCGAGCGCTATCCAGGCTTTGCCGGAACGGATAGGAACGATGAAGCTGTCAACGAGCCTGCGTCGTTCAACCTCACTGCCGAGTCGGCTGTAAAGGGACTGATCTACAAGGAGTGGGGAACCAAATTTAGGTTCATAAAGTGGGCTGGGCATTCGGTAGTCTCCTTTGCTACGCCCCTCGCCAATCGCCGCGTAAAAACGCCAATGCGGTCTCGGCGAAATGGCTGGTTGTCACGCCACTTCCCGTACGCTCGCCGAATATTGGGCCATGCCCGCCGTTCGGGATCACCCATCGGAACTCCTTGCTCTTCACATTCTCTCAGGACGGCATTTTGGTAAGCCATTCTGGATGTATCCTCAATCTACTTCTGTTTCTGAGATTCCATCTCGCGCAACTCGCGGCGCAATACCTTGCCTACGGCGCTCTTCGGCAGTGACGTCATGAATTCGATCAGCGAGGGGACTTTGTATTTCGCCAGGTTGGCGCGGCAGAATTCGATCACCTCGTCGGCGGTCGCGGCCGCGCCGGGTCTGAGCGTGATGAAGGCCTTGACCGCCTCGCCGCGATACGGGTCGGGGACGCCGATTACGGCGGCTTCCAGGACGGCGGGGTGCGTGAAGAGCACGTCTTCGACCTCGTTCGGGTAGACGTTGAATCCGCTGACGATGATCATATCTTTCTTGCGCTGGACGATGTAGAAGAATCCGTCCTCGTCCATCCGCGCCACGTCGCCCGTGTAGAGCCACCCGTCGCGCAGCGCGATGGCGGTCTCTTCGGGGCGGTTCCAGTAACCCTTCATCACCTGAGGGCCGCGGACGCATAATTCGCCGACCTCGCCCAGGGCGACGACGCGCTCTCCGGTCTCCAGGTCGACGATCTTGCATTCGGTCGAAGGGAAGGGGAGGCCGACGCTGCCGATCTTGCGTTTGGCCAGCGTCGGCGTCGAGTGGGTCGTCGGCGACGCCTCGGTCAGTCCGTAGCCTTCGTAGAGCATCGCGCCGCTCATCTTCTCAAATCTCTCAATCACCTCGAGGGGCAGCGGCGCCGAGCCGCTGTTGAAGCGGCGGACGTGTTCAAGCCCGCAGGTCTTGATCTCCGGGTGATTGAGCATTGAGATGTAGAGCGTCGGCGCGCCCGGAAAGAATGTCGGCTTGTGTTGCTTGATCGCCTCGATCAGCAGGTTCGGGTCGAACTTCGGGATCGGAATCTGCATCGCGCCGTTCCAGGCGCCGAGCAGCAGTCCGACCGTCTGGCCGTAGATGTGGAAGTAGGGGATGACCATCAGATAGCGCTCGTCGCCCTGCCTGGTCAGTGGCCCTCCCCAGACCCAAGATTGCAGCGTGTTGGTGTAAAGGTTCCTGTGCGTCAACATCGCGCCTTTGGGCACTCCCGTCGTGCCGCCGGTGTATTGCAGCACGGCCACGTCTTCCGCCGGATCGATCTCGACTCGCGGCAGGTCGACCTCGGCGACGCCGCCGATCAAGGATTTGAAGGAGAGCGCGCCTTCCGGGGCGGGCGGCGCAATGTCTGGCGTGGCCGAATAATCGAGGAGGCTCGTGAGGATGACATGCTCGATGGCGGTGTTGGCGCGGACGCCGAAGATGTTCGACGCGAGCAGGTCGAGCGCAATGATCGCGCGCATCCCGGAATCTTTGGCCACCATCTCGATCTCGCGCGGCGTGTAGATCGGATTGACGTTCACGACAATCGCCCCCAGCCGCACGACGGCGAAGAAGCTGATCAGATACTGTGGGCAATTGGGCAGCATAACGCCCACCCGGTCGCCTTTGACTACGCCGAGATTCTGGAGCGCGGTCGCCAGCCGGTCGACCAGCTTTTTGACGTCGCCGAAGTCGATGAACGCGCCCATGAACGCGACCGCCGGTTTATCCCTGTAAGCCACGCTCGCGATCTGCAGGATTTGATAGAGCGGCTGGTTCGGCGGATTGATCTCGGCGGGAGCCCAAAGGTCGTAGCTCTTGAGCCAGGGTTTGGCCTCATAGACAGATTCGGTTGATGGTGTCATGTCAGTCATAAGTATTCGGCTTCAGTTTCGTTTTGTTTTAAACCTATTTTGTTCAGCCGCAAAGGACTCGATTATTAACCGATCGACTTCGGGATTCATCAAATTCTGGATACTTTGGAACATCGCTACAGTGAGTTGCGGCGCGAGCCGGACGAATTTTTGCGCTGTGGAAGTCTTGTAAAAGGCGATCAGGTCCTTCACTTCAGCCTCGGTGAAGTGTTTGTCGTAAATTTCGAGTCCAACTTTCTCGGCGAGTTCGCCAAAGCTGATACGCTTCGGAAGCAGGAAGCGCGAAAATGAAACAAAACGCCAAGGCGATAAGTCCGGCCAGAAACCCGTTCGTCATGGATTCTCCTCTGTAACTTCGGGATGTTAGGCCGCGCCATTTTGGATTGATTACGCCAAATTAGGCAAGCGACGGGCGCCGGGTTGTAGGTATCAGGTTGTAGAAGTAAACTCAACGTGAATTCAACCCCCAATGACTGCGAGAATAGAGAAAATGGAAGCGAATCAAGATCCCAATGGGCCGGTTCTTCTGCTCAACGAGAAAGACAACGTCGCCGTCGCGCGCCTGCCCATAGCGGCGGGGGCGGAGGTCGTCGCCAATGGCTACAAGGCGTCCGCGCTCGAAAACATCGCGCCAGGCCACAAGATCGCGCTGAAGCCTATCCCCGAAAACGCCACGATCACGAAATACGGCGAGTCCATCGGCAAGGCGACCAGAGAGATCGCGCCCGGCGATTGGGTTCACACTCACAACGTCGCGCCCGATTTCGGCGGCAAGGATTACGAATACGCCACGCGGGCGCACGCGACCGACTACTTTTCGCCTGAAGAGGCCGGGACGTTCATGGGCTACGCGCGCGAAAACGGCGACGTGGGCACGCGCAATTACATTGCAGTCATCGCCACGTCGAACTGTTCCAGCCATGTCGCGATGGAGATCGCCGAGGCTTTGAGGAACGTCGGCCCCGACACTCACGGGGTAGACGGCGTGGTCGCCGTTCCGCATCAGGAAGGCTGCGGCCATTCGCAGGGCGAAGACACCTGGCAGTTGGAGAGGACGATCGCCGGAATGATCTTTCACCCGAACGTCGGCGCCGTACTGATGGTCAGCCTGGGCTGCGAGGTCAATCAGATATCGAAATACATCGAGACGGCGCAGTTGGGCCAGCGCCACTTCCGCAAAGGCAAGCTGATTGTCGGGCTGGAGATGCAGTCTTCGGGCGGGACGCGCCAGACGATCTCGGGCGGCGTGGCGCAAATCGAAGAGTTAATCAAACATTGCCAACAGATGAAGCGCACGCCGCAGCCGATGAGCAAAATTCTGCTCGGCACCAACTGCGGCGGCTCCGACGCGTTCTCGGGCATCTCGGCCAACCCGGCGCTCGGTTACACCAGTGACCTGGTCGTTCGCTGCGGCGGGACGTCGGTGCTGGCCGAAATCCCGGAATGCATGGGCGCGGAGCACCTGCTCACTCGCCGCGCAGTAGATGAAGCGACCGGGCGCAAGGTGATCGACGTGATGAACTGGTACCAGAATTACCTGCGCCGCTTCGGAAGCTCGTGGGACGACAACCCGTCGCCCGGAAACAAGGCGGGCGGCATCACGAACGTCTGCGAGAAGTCGCTGGGCGCGGTGGCCAAGGGCGGGACGACCGCGTTGACGGGCGTCTTCGCTTACGCCGAACGGATCAACCGCCCCGGCTTCGTGCTGATGAACACGCCGGGCTACGACCCGGTCTCGCTCACGGGCATCGCCGCCGGAGGGTCGAACCTGATCTGCTTCACGACGGGGCGCGGCAGCGGCATCGGATTCCCGGTCGTCCCCGTGATCAAAATCTCCACCAATTCGCGCATCGCCCGCCTGATGGAAGACAACATCGACATCAACGCCGGCGCTATCGTCGACGGGAAAGAGACGATTCCGGATGTGGGCCGCAGGATCTTCGACGTGATCCGCCACGTGGCCTCGGGCGAACGGACCAAGAGCGAGATTCTGGGACACAAAGAGTTCGTCCCCTGGCGCATCGGGCCGGTGATGTGATCTCTGTGTGTGGCGCGCGCGCCGCGTGCGCCACACATGATGGCCTACGAAACGATCAAAACCCCCAGGGCATCTGATCGGTACAGTAAGGGGAGCGTGAGCGACCTGGGCGTAGATCAATGGGCCTATTGATCTACGCCCAGGTCGCTCACGCTCCCCTTACTGTGCCGATTTAACAGATGGAGGTCCTTGTCTTTTATGGAAAGGTCGGCAATGGCGCTGAAAAAGACCGCGTGTTTATTGGCTCTGGCGCTTTTCGGCGCCTCTCTTCAAGCCTGTAGAAAAGAGGCCGCGAAAGGCGATCCCAACGCCGGAGCCCCAGCTCAAAGTCAGACGTCGCCCCGGCCCGATTCTCAACAGGCGAACGAGACAGTCGTTCCGGCGCCTGGCGAATTCAAAGAGGTCCTCGTCGGTACGATAGACGATAAGCATGCCGTCCGCATGGAGCTTGAACGCAAGGACTCCGATCTGACCGGCAGTTATTTTTATGAGCGAGCCGGCGCGTTCAACTCGGCAATGAGGACGTTGGAGTTGAAAGGCCGGATTGACGGGGATGGAAATGTCACTTTGGCCGAAACGACTAATGAGAGGGGCAATCCGCGGAAGACCGGCGAGTTCAAAGGCAAACTGGACGGTTTGAGCGCGAACGGCGACGTCAGGCTGAGGTTTTCCGGCTCGTGGATCGGCGGCAGAGACGGAAGGCAGATGCCGTTCAGCTTGGGGCAGCTTCGATTTGATCTTGGCGGATTGAAACTCGATGAGAGGAAGGAGGAGAGCGCGAATAAAAAGCTGCGTTATGAAATCGACACGGCGTTGCCGCAGCTCACCGGCGCCGGCGACGCGCGAGTCGAGAAATTCAATCAGGCCGTCGCGAACCTGGTCGCCTCGCGCACAGGCGAGTTCAAGAAGACCGCCGGTGAAATGGCGCGCGAAGAGGCCGCAGCCACGCAGGACGCCAAGTCGTCGCGGCCTCCGAGCAGCCTGAACGTCAGTTACGAAGTCACCGCCTCCGACAAGGATTTCATCAGCGTTCTATTCACTTTCTTCGAATACTCTGGCGGCGCGCACCCGAACACCACTACCGAGTCTTTCAATTACGACCTGAATCGCAATGCGCCTGTAAGGCTGGCCGATCTCTTCACTCCGAATTCAAATTATTTGAAGGTGATTTCAGACTATAGCGTCAGGGAGCTGAAGAAGCTTGACACTGTGAGTTCGGTCGAGAACGGCGCCGGGCCGAAGGTCGAGAACTTTCACAGTTGGAACATCACGCCCGCCGGGTTGAAGATAACCTTCGATCGCTATCAGGTCGGCCCATATGTCGCCGGCGAGCACGAGGTCGTCGTTCCTTATTCGGTGTTGAAGCCGATCATCAAGCCGGATGGATTGCTGGCGCATTTTGCGAAGTGATCTCGACGACTTGCCCGATCTGAACGCCGTCCTCTGAAGGTTTTGCGCCACCCGCGAGTTTAAACTGACGCAAGTCGATATTATGGTTGACCCGATCTTTAAACCCGCCACTCCCGACGACATCGAGGCGCTGATCGTGATGATGCGCGACCTTTACGCTCACGACGGGCTGGGGCCGCTCGATGAAGCGACTGCCCGCCGCGCTTTGTTGGGAGTCATCGGCGACGCTACGCTGGGACGCGTGTTTCTGATTCTCCTGGCGAATGAGTTCGCGGGATACGCCGTGTTGACCTTCGGCTACAGCCTGGAGTTCCACGGGCGCGACGCGTTCGTCGATGAGATTTATTTGCGCGCCGAGTATCGCGGGCTCGGAATCGGCAAACGCGCGTTGGAGTTTTTGACCGGGGTTTGCGCCGAAAACGGCGTCAGCGCTCTGCATCTGGAAGTCGAAAGAAGCAACACGCAGGCGCAGGCCGTTTACCGCAAATTCGGATTTGAAGACCATGATCGCTATCTGATGACGAAGTGGATTGCGCCAGAAATCCTTTGAGGATGTGAGGCGCGTCGGCAGGTACAGTAGTCGCCCACAAGAACCGGCTCCGCCTCCGAAGCCTTAACCGGTCGCGACGAAAGGCTCCAACGCATAAACGGCGCGCGAACCGAACACTGGGAGTTATGATCCATCTTCAATCTATCAGCTTGAAACCCGCGGCGAAGGAGCGATCGGGCTTTCCGTTCGATCTGCCGCTGATCAAAAAACTCGATCAGCTCGAGTTCCATTCGCCGGTGACTTTCTTCGTAGGCGAGAACGGTTCGGGCAAATCGACGCTGCTCGAAGCGATCGGCGCGGGCGTCAAATTGGCCACGGTCGGCGGCGACGACGTCGAGCGCGACGAGACGCTGGAGAATGCGCGCGCCTTGGGGAGACAGTTGAAGTTCTCGTGGCTGAACAAGACTCATCGCGGGTTTTTTCTGCGCGCCGAGGACTTCTTCAACTTCGCGCGGCGGTTGCAGGCTATGACCAGAGAGTTGCAGGAGATCGCCGACAGTTTCGACAAAGAATACTCCGGGCACGCCCTGGGGTTGGCGAAAGGCGCGGCCCTCGGGCAGCGACGGGCGTTGATCGAGCGGTACGGCGAGAACCTCGACGCCAATTCGCACGGCGAGAGCTTTTTGAAGCTCTTCCAATCGCGCTTTGTGGCCGGCGGACTCTATCTGCTCGATGAACCCGAAGCCCCGCTCTCGCCGCAGCGACAGTTGGCCCTGATGGCGATGTTGAAGGAGATGGTCGATCAGGAGGCCCAGTTCATCATCGCCACGCATTCGCCGATCCTGATGGCCTTTCCCGGCGCGCGGATCCTGAGCTTCGACGATCATCCCGTCAGTGAAGTGGATTACGACGACGTCGAACACGTGTCGTTGACGCGGGCTTTTTTGAACAACCCGCAATCATTCTTGCGGCGGCTGTGACCTCAGATTGGTTTGCGATTGCGGGTACGGGAAAGCGGCGCAGCCGCAAGTACGGTACCGGGAGCGGTAGCGACCGGGCGACGTCGAAAGAGCCTTCTCCGCAGGAACCCGGTCGCTACCGCTCCCGGTACCGTACCACTTGTCGCCTCGTACACACCTTTGAAAACCGATCTAAACTCACGGTTCGCTCATTGGCCCACGCGCCGCTTGCAACTTGATGATTGAGTGCTTAGACTCGTTACCGCCCTGCCGGGGTGGTGGAATGGCAGACACAGAGGACTTAAGTTGTTTGAAGTAATTTGAGCGCGTCGGATGGAAACGCCGGCGTGGATGGAGTCAAATTCGGCGAAACCTTCGCAGCGTCCGCTGAATGGCAACGCCGAGCTAAGGCTAGTGAGACTAGCAAAGTGTAGAGACGAGACGGCTCCCTCCTAAACATCGTTTGTTCGCCTGTTCAAATAAGACAGGCAGTGAAACATGCACGGAGAAGGCATCGTCCAGACCACAAACTGTCGGACTTGAAAAGGGCGGCAGGTAGCGAAAGTTATAGTGGTAAGAAAATCCTCTGGCCCAAAAGGCCGTGCGGGTTCGAGTCCCGCCCTCGGCACTAAGAGTCGGTAAACTGTTTGCTTGCTATAAGTTGTGCTTCGTGATATCTTCATGGTGTCTATAAAATTGAGAAAATAGACACCATGGAGTTATCAATGAATCAACATCCAAGTCAGCCTTCATCCTCTTACCAAGCGCCGAAATCGCCAGCCTCCAAATATGCAAAGAAGAAGGTATAGAGTGGCGCCACTGCGAGGAAAATATCCTATATGGCTGAGGACTCGCAGCGGCGAAGGAGGCGCGCCGTCAGGGGAGCGGAAACAAACCCCGTCGCCTCTCTCCGCCGCGACTGGAGAACTGTCCGGAGAGCCATATGATGAATATACCCCAACAGGTAAACATCCTAAGTCCGGAATTTAAGGCGAACCCGTTCCCCCTCCTCGGGCGGTTGCGCGCGGAACAACCCGTCTGCCGTGTAACTTTGCCGGACAAAAGCCCCGTCTGGCTGGTGACACGCTACGAAGATGTCAAGACACTGCTTACGGATGAGCGCTTCGCGAAGAGCCGCTATAACGCCCTGACGCCGGAACAGCTTCGCAAGCAGCCGTGGGTACCGCCGATGTTCCGTCCGCTTGAACGCACCATGATCGATCTCGACACGCCGGATCACACGCGGTTGCGGCAGTTCGTGCATAAGGCGTTCACGCCGCGCCTGATCGGGCAGATGCGAGAACGTGTGCAAACGCTGGCGATTGAATTGCTCGACGCCGTCACGCGGAAAGCCGAAATGGATTTGATCCGCGAATACGCGCTGCCGCTTCCTATGACAATCATCACTGAAATTCTGGGCGTGCCGTCTCAAGACCGGGATAAGTTTCACAAGTGGTCGAAGGTCATCGTAGCGGTCGATCAGTTTAACGCGAACTGGCGCGTCATCCCGGCCATCTGGATGTTCAATCGCTACCTGCGCAGGTTTTTCAAAGTGCGCCGTGATGACCTGCGGGACGACCTGGTAAGCGCCCTGATACAGGCGGAAGAGGCTGGAGACAGACTGAGCGAAGACGAACTCCTGGCGATGGTCTTCCTGTTGTTGGTCGCCGGACACGAAACGACGGTCAACCTGATCGGAAGCGGAACGCTCGAATTGCTGCAACACCCCGATCAGATGGAGAAGCTGCGCCGCGACCCGTCTCTGATTAAATCGGCTGTCGAGGAATTGCTGCGTTTCACCGCGCCGGTGTTCATGTCCACCGAACGCTATGCCCGTGAGGACGTGACGATTCAGGGGGTAACGATCCCACGTGGGGAGATGACGCTCGGAGTGATCGGGTCGGCGAACCGGGATGAAACGGTGTTCGAGAATCCCGACACGTTAGACATCGAGCGAGAGCCGAACAAGCACCTCTCGTTCGGACACGGGATCCATTACTGCCTGGGCGCGGCGCTGGCGCGATTAGAGGCGCAGATCGCCATCAACACGTTGCTCGAACGAATGCCCAAGCTGCGATTGAAAGGCTCGCCGGAGACTCTGCGCTGGCGTCGGAGCCTGATCTTGCGCGGGCTGGAATCGCTGCCGGTGGAATTTTAACGGCGCCGCTAGGATACTTGCGAAACGCCGGGCGACGATCCCGCTTTCGAGCGGCTGGCTCGCGCAGTGCGGTAGACGAAGATCAGCAGCGTTACGACCGTCAGCGGGATCACGAACCACAGCATCACGATACGAAACTGCGAAGCCGTGTGATGCCTGTGGCTACCGAAAAAGCCGTCTGCACGTTACTGCGCCATAAAATCTCTGTTTCGTCTGACCCTCGGACTTCCACGCCGACTCGCCTTCCGCAATTTGATCGGCTATGGAGCACTACCCACAACTACCCACAACGGATAGTACTTTGACACTGTCCAAATACTGTTGTTCTTGAAGGCGTGTGTGGACCTGCCCAAACAATCCCCGAATGTCGCTGAACTTTGCCCGATTCCCGGCCAGACAGGAACCTTGCGGTGACATTGTGAACGATCTAGCAGATTTCACGAACGTCCAAGTATTCAATGTTTCGTTCGCCGGGTGTATTGTCTTTTCCAGATCGCAGTAATTGGAAAGGAGAACTTTATGTCAGGACTCGAAGGCAAGGTCGTCGCCATCACAGGCGCAAGCAGCGGTATAGGCGAGGCGACAGCGCTCCTGCTCGCCGAGCGCGGCGCGAAGGTTGTACTAGGGGCGCGTGGATCGGATCGCCTTGAGGCTCTCGCTGACCGCATCGAGGCATCGGGCGGCGAGGCAGCCTACGCACGCACAGACGTCAAACGGCGCGAGGACTTATCCAACCTCGTCGGGTTGGCAATTGAGCGGTACGGCAAGCTCGATGTTCTCGTCAACAACGCCGGCGTTGCGCCAAATTCCCTTCTCGACGAGCTCCGTGTCGAGGATTGGGAGGAGATGATCGACGTCAACCTCAAAGGTGTTCTGTACGGCATCGCCGCCGCCCTGCCGGTTTTCCGCAGGCAGGGTTTCGGACATTTCGTCAACGTCATTTCCACAGCCGGAATTCAAATCAAACCGACCATGGCGGTTTATGCCGGCACGAAGAACGCCGTACGCGCCATCACCGAGGGTTTGCGCCAGGAAGCGGGCGATAAGCTGCGCGTGACAAGTGTTTCGCCGGGATTCGTCAACACGAACCTCGCGGATTCCATGACAAATCCGGAGGTCAAATCCCAAATTATGGACCAGATGGACAAGATGGCGATCCCGCCGGTGGCGATTGCCCGCGCCATTGCGTTCGCGATCGAACAGCCGGCTGATATTGATGTGAACGAGATAGTTATCCGTCCCACTGCGCAAGTCTAAATCCGCCTCTCTGAAGCGGTGTGCGGCTGGAAGATCGGATTTTTATTAACGTCATCGGACCTTCAATACCAATGCGAAGGGCGTCCTGTTCTCAATTCAGCCGGCTTTGCCTCTGCTGCCGAGTGGCGGAACGATCGTCATCATTGGATCGACGGCTTCCATCAGTCCGCCGCCTGGACTGAGGATGTTGAACGCACGCCCGCGCCATTGATGTCCTGAATCTAGATTTGACGCCAACATAGCGCCCGGCCGATCAACGGCAACTTCTTTCACGAGCTGGTCAAGGAGCCAACGCATGGCCGATGCTTCGGACGAGCTGCTGCCAACGTGAAGCAATGGTGGCAACACCTCCGAGAGCAGTCCGCCGCGCTCGGGATCCAAAGCGATGTGTGCTCCAACGGCGAAGAAGTCATCGCCATCGCCGACCTTCGCTATCTTGTCGGTCGCATCAGCGAATATATTGAGGCCCTCGGTCTGGGGGGCGTTCAAGTCACCAGCGAGCACGAAAGCCCGTTCAGCCGGCAGCACGAACACATCGCCTGTCTTGATGTGAAGCGGGGCAACCTTGTCTTTGATGGTGAGCCAGCAATTGCCCTTCACGACCGCGACAAATTTGATCTTGTTGGGCGGAGGGAACGGAACCCTTAGCGTATGATTTTTCAAAGTCGCGTCCGGTCAGCGCCGAGCTTTCGCTAGCCACTTGACAACTATCTCTACGTCAAGTATCTTGAGGTCGAGATATATAAGGAGCGTTCATAAAATGGAACCATTGACTGGGGGAAGTGGCGTTCACGTTTTTCTGGTGTTGTGGAAGGCGGCAAGCGCGGTTCAGGCCTACGCCGAAAAGAGCATCTCGGAGTTGGAGATGTGCGGCAGCGACTTCGCCGTGCTCGAAGCCCTCCTGCACAAAGGGCCGCTTCCCGTTAACGAGATCGGAAAAAAAGTTCAGCTGACAAGCGGCTCGATCACGGTCGCAGTTGACCGCTTAGCGACGAAGGGGTTGGTTGAGCGGCGCGCGCACGGCGCCGACCGGCGGGCGAGGATAGTTCATTTGACGAAGGAAGGCAGGAAGCTGATCACACGCGCCTACGCCGATCACGCAGCCGACCTGGAACGTCTCGCGTCCGCCTCCCTGACCAGGGCGGAGCGCGAAACGCTCATCCGCCTGTTGAAGAAGATCGGCTATGCGGCGGCAGCCGCGTCAGAACAAAGTGAAGAAGAGAGTACGGCGTGAGTCGTTAATGTCGTTTACTGGGCGCGCCAAATCGGTGAAGAGAGGAGATGTTATGTCTATAGTGAGTGAAGTATTGAGAAATGAGGAGACTCGCGCGGGCGGAAGTCGCACGGTCGCCGGAATCGTGAACAGCGTCGAGACTTTAGAAGGCGGGGGCTTTCTTGTCCGGCGTCCGTTTCCTAAAGCGTCGTTTTCAGAGTTTGATCCGTTCCTGTTACTTGATGAGATGGGGCCAATAGAACTTGCGCCCGGTGAGGCGAAAGGCGCGCCGGACCATCCACATCGCGGATTCGAGACGGTGACCTATCTCCTCTCAGGGGATATGGAGCATAAGGATTCTCGAGGACACGCCGGACGCCTAAAGGCGGGTGATGTGCAGTGGATGACCGCCGGAGCGGGCGTGATCCACTCGGAGATGCCCGCCAGAGAGTTCGCGCGCGACGGAGGGCGGATGCACGGATTCCAACTCTGGGTGAACCTGCCGAAGCGCGACAAGATGATGGCGCCGCGGTACCAGGAGATCCCGAACTCGCAAATCCCTAAAGCGACTTCGGCCGATGGCCTGGTGTGGATAAGTGTGATTGCAGGTGAAGCGATGGGCGAGAAAGCCGTCGTTGAGACGCGCACGCCGATCATCTACCTGCATTACAGGATCGAGCCCGGAGGCGTGGCCAGCCAACAAGCGCCGGTCGCTTACAACGCCTTCGCCTACGTCGTGGAGGGGGAGGGGCTGTTCGGAGTGGAGGGCGAGCGGGCTGGGGACGGGCAGATGGTCCTGTTCGCGCAGGACGGCGACGAAGTGACAATCGAAAATCCGGCGGACGCGAAGGCCACGCTCGAGGTGTTGCTCATCGCCGGAGTGCCCTTGAACGAACCAGTCGCGCGCTTGAGGTGTGTGATCAGGCACAGCACGCATTTTATCTCGCAATGATTGCCGCAAGGATACATCCAGACGCCTGTGAAGCTGATCCTGGATTTCGGCGTGTCGCTGCGGATCGAAATAATGCTGATACGCTTCCAGTGTTTCCCACCCGCTCTTCCAACCCATATATTCAATCAACTCCCGCAGCCGGCATTGCGCCTCTGCCTCTGAATGCGCCGTCTCATAGATGCTCCGCACGATCTGCGTGACGTACCAATGCCGGGCTTGATGGACATCCGCTTCAATCCCGGCGGCTCGACAAGCCGGGTTCCAATAGCGATCACGGAACGTCTTGGGCGTCAGCGGCGTCCTGTGACGCGATATAAATAATGGCGCTTCATAAAGATCCAGCTTTTCGCTTCTCGCGGCTTGCAGATAGTCATTGAGCGCGTAGTGATGGAGATCGAGCCCGCGACGAAACTTGACGCGCTTGCCGTGACTGCCTTTGCTGAATGCCTGCGTCTCCTGAAGCATGCCTCTCGCCACCCAATCGCCCAGGGTCTGCCCCACTACTTCAGAGACTCGGCCGCCGGATTCAAAGAGAATTCGCACGATGTGCTCTTCAACCTCAGCGAGCGCGGTCGACAGGCCGTCAACCAAAGGATTGTCGTAATGGTAGAGGCCCTGTGCGCGCATAACTCGATAGTAGAGTTTGAATGCCGACAAGAAGACTCGCACCGTGCTGCGTGTGCCTGCGGTGAGCGAGACCAGTTGGAACCCGGCGTGGTGTTCCTTCAGCTTGCACTTGAGACGAGCGATAGGGAACCTCCAAAGATAAAAGATTGATCTCGTAGGGGAAAGTAGCGGGTTTAGGCGGGAGATGTCACGCCGCCCCACCGAAAGAGTGCTTAATATCGAGGACAATGGAAGAGGCCAGTGAAGCGTGTCCCTTCGGCAAAATGGCGTCGGCACAGGTTTTACTAGCGCCGACGCCATTTTGCCGAAGGGACACGCCTGGCTACTCGGCAATGGTTGAATTCATGACTGAACCTCCGTAGATAAAAACTCGATCTTGAAGGCCAGAATAGAGGATTGATAAGAGCGAGGTCACGCCGGGTTGCCGAAAGTAATCGCTGGAACCGATTCCAAGGTCAAGCACAAATCTGTCAACGGCGTAAGCGATTGTGGCCCCTTCACCCCTCAGGGAATGTCACAATAATCTGATAAACCTTCGGATTAATCCTTTGCATCACCCGATGATGGGATGAGAAATCTTGTTCACCTGCGACCTTACCCTCTTCCTCGTGATTACTCCCGTCCAGCCTGAGAGTAATTCGACCGCCCTTCTCAAATTCCTTCTCTAACTCTCCCCCATTCCACGAAACGACTGTCCCCGCATAATCCCAGCCAAATCCCATCAGCACAAACGGCCTTCCATTGATCCGCTCCAACTCCTTCAATGATGTGCCCAAGCTGATTCCCTGGCGTGTCCTCCAAACGCTCTGTTTACCGGTCAGTTGAATCCGTTCCGGGTGACGCCTTCTCCGGACATCTTTCCAGATCACCTCGATAGTTTTTGCTGGATCGTCTGGGTAAATAACGGCGCCTGATTGGCGCTCTCCCTCACCGATCTCAACTTTGGTGCGCCTAACGTTCCGGCGGCCATAGACTCTCTGCAACTCAGATTCGCTCGTCCGCGGAGTGATGGCGCCAACCCTGAGGTTAGGAACGATCAGGTATGAAGTCAGCTGAGGGGATTCAGCAAGTCTGACTTCGCAGATGAGAAAACAGTACATGATAAACAAGGCCAAGCGTTTGAGGATAATGTTTATTTTATTGTTCATCAGTTTGTCACCATAGCATTCTGGATGCCGTTGAGGAATTGCAGCTTGAGATTGATATGCAAGACAGGAACCAATCACGGAAGGACACTGATATCAATGTGAGCGCCGAAGATCGGAGAATCTCTGGATGATGAGTGGCGGGTGCGCCCAGTTTCTTGTTCATCTACTTTCGATGTCGGAAGATTCTCCATCTCGCCGGGCGGCCCCTGAGTCCAGACGAGTCCACACCTTGTACACTCCACCGCCTTACCCGCGAATCGCTATAAGAGAAAGTGTAGGTCGTTTCGGTCACTTCGACTTCATTCTCGAATAGCCACTCACCGGCTCTTTGGGATTCTTTCTCAATCATCACACGGTATTTGACTGCTCCCAAGACCGGTTCCCATTGCAACGTTGTTTTGTCCTGTCCGGAGCTGAGGACCTCGTTAGCTCGTGGGGAGAGCAGCTTGGGAGGGGGCAGGTTCTCGTAGAGGTTAAATGTGTATTCCAGATTTCCCCGGACACTGACGGGCCGGCCATCTTTCATCGCCGGTTTGAACTTCATCTTCTTAGCGGCCTCAATAGCCTTCTCTGTTAGCCCGTGCGGCAACCCGCGTACCACCCGAATGTGGGAAATAGTACCATCGGCGTTGAACACCATATTCAAAATAACACTCCCTCCTACTCCATTCTGCTGAGCCTCGACAGTATACTGTGCCTTCTCTCTATAGATGATTTCCGGCCTCAAATCCGCGCTCATGGGAGGCACATCCGGTGAGTAGTCAATGTGCGGTTCAACAATGTCGGGAATTTGTAGCTCACCTCTGGCGTCCGGCTTGGCATCACCAAAGCGGATGTGATTGACCTTATATATCGGTATGCTTCGCGAAGCCTCACCTTCCCTTACATCAACAGAATCATTGTCAATCTTTACTAGCGACCCTGTATGAATCTCTCCAGATTGCAGAAAAACCCAGATCCGGATAGGTTTTGCCTCCTGGTTTGTTACGACTTGCCGCTGACTGATGTGCGGGTCAACAATGTCGGGAATCTCTAGCTCACCTCTGGCGTTTGTCGTCGCATCACCAAAACGGATGTGATTGACCTTATATATCGATATGCTTTGCGAAGGTTCACCTCCCTTTAAATCAACGGAGTTATTATCAACCTTTACCAGCCCCTCTACGGAATCATTGTCAATCTTTACCGGCGACCCTGTATAAAGCTCTCCGGATTGCAGAAGGACCCAAATCCGGATTGGTTGTATCTTCTGGTTTGTTACGACTTGGCGCTGGCTGTTGTCTTGCCGGAGAACGATGGGACAGGCAAACATAACTAGGACCATCATCATTCCAACCTGATGACACGATTTCATATTTCAGTCCTTTCTGAGTGGCAATTGCCCTCTGGCCAACTAACCTCACCCTCAAGCCCGGTATTAGCCGAGGGCCAGACAACATTGGCACACGCGGCGGTACGGTACCGGGAGCGGTAGCGACCGGGCGCCCGTCGAAGCGCTCTCTCCGCCGGCGCCCGGTCGCTACCGCTCCCGGTACCGTACCAATGTTACTTGGTTTGATTTAGTTGCCGGACGGACACGATTACTGAACCACGCGCGACGCTGACTCAGCCGCACGTCATTGCCTGAAGGATTTCGATTGCGGTTGATCCTGAACGCGTCGCGCTATCCGTTTGGCGCGCGTGGTGAACCAGCCATAAAGCAGCAACAAGATGAGGATGGCGACGAAGACAAGCGATAGGTCGATGTAAACGCCCAGCATGTCGCGCCAATGCCAGGTACGGCTGCACCCTTCCGGTCGCGCCTCGCGCGGGTTGTCTGGATCGTAGCGAATTTCAACCGCGGCTCCCTTGACAAAGGTCGGCGCGGAATCGTTGGGCGCATCAATCGCGTCCACGCCGATCACGGGGCCGCGGTAGCCTGCGGGAGTGAATTCCAGGTTGACGACATCATAATACTGCCTCAACTCAAATCTGTTGATATCTCGATACCGGCTTCGCATGCTGGCGAAATCCCATACCTTGACGCGCGTCACTTCACGAACCGTGGCCGTGGCTCGCGCAGTCATGGCGGAAAAGTCATCGGCGGCGCGCTGATCACGCCAGGCATTGACGAGCGGCAGTATGACGACTAGCGGCGCTACGCCTATTATCACGAGTGAGCCGGCCAGTCGCCACGCCAGGATCAACAACGCCAGCGCCAGCAGGCCGAATACTATCCAAAACCAGGGCAGCATCGTGAATGTGTTACGGTTGGCGTCGCGACCTACAGATTCTGCGCGAGGCAAGGAAGAAAAAATCGCTTTCTCTCCTCGTGGGCGTCTCTTTGAAATGAAGATGGATAAGCAACGCTGGCAACAAATCGAAACGCTCTATCACGCGGCGCTGGAACGCGCGCCGGGCGAGCGCGCGGCCTTTCTGGCCGATGCCTGCGCGGATGACTCCGGCTTGCTCCGTGAGGTCGAAGAGTTGTTGCGGTATGACGGCACGGCGGATCGCTTCATGCAGGACAACGCGCTCGCCGTCGCCGCGCAGGCGCTCGAACCGAATGAGCTCAGTCAGACGGCCCCTCAGCTGTTCCCTGGACAGGGCATCGGAGCGTACAAAATCCTGGCGCTGCTCGGGCGTGGCGGGATGGGCGTCGTCTATCGCGCGCGCGATGAACGGTTGCGGCGCGAGGTGGCGATCAAAGTTTTGCCCGCTTCGTTCGCCCATGACGCCGACCGGTTGCGCCGCTTCGAGCAGGAAGCGCATGCCACGTCGGCGCTCAATCATCCGAACATCCTGACGATCTACGACATCGGCGCCCACGAGGGAGCGCCGTTCATCGTCACCGAACTGCTGGAAGGCGAGGAACTGCGGGCGCAGTTGGAGCAGGGGGCGCTACTGGCGCGCCGAGCGCTTGAGTGCGCACAGCAAATCGCTACGGGACTCGCCGCCGCACACGAGAAAGGCATCGTGCATCGTGACCTGAAGCCGGAGAATCTGTTTGTCACTAAAGACGGGCGCGTGAAGATTCTCGACTTCGGACTGGCAAAACTGCGCCCGCCGCAGCCCGGCGTAGTTGACACCGACGCGCCCACGCAGAAACGACTCACCGATCCCGGCGTGTTGATGGGGACGGTTGGTTATATGTCGCCTGAGCAGGTGCGCGGGCAGGAGACGGATCATCGCTCAGACATCTTCGCGTTCGGCTTGATTCTTTATGAGATGCTGAGCGGGCAGCGGGCCTTTCGCGGGGCTTCGGCCATCGAAGTGATGAACGCGATCCTGAAGGAAGAGCCGGCGGAACTCAGAGAAACGAATGCAAAGATCAGCCCGCAGGTAGAAAAGATCGTGAGGCGCTGTTTGGAGAAGAAACCGGAGCGAAGATTTCAGACGGCGAGCGACCTCGGCTTTGCTCTCGAAGCTTTGTCATCGCCGTCAGGCTCGCGGTTGGAAATGTCGGCCTTGCCTGCTGTGGTGGAGAATGTGGGCGCGTCGTCCTTACGGAATCGTGAGCGGCTGGCGTGGCTGGTGGCGGTGGCATTGTTGCTTGGGATGTTGGGATTCGCGTGGGCGTACTTTACACGCCAACCCATAACCAGCGATGCGCGGGTGATGAGGTACTCTATCCTGCCGCCTGAAAAGTCGAGCTTTGACCAGATCGCTGTCTCGCCCGATGGCCGTCATCTGGCCTTCACCGCGGCGACCGGCGGCAAGCTTCAGCTCTTGGCGCAAGCGCTCGATTCAACCGAAGCCAGGGCGTTCGCCGGCACGCAAGGCGCGACCTTCCCATTCTGGTCGCCCGACAGCCGCTTCATCGGCTTTTTTGCCGACGGCCGGCTCAAGAAGATCGAGGTCACAGGCGGGCCGGTACTAACGCTCTGCGAGGCGCCGGCCCCTTACGGTGGCGCGTGGAGCCGCGCTGGGGTGATTCTCTTTGGGCAGGTGGCGCGTGGCCTGTTTCGGATTTCTGCGACGGGTGGAGAAGTCACACCAGTGACAACCCCCGACAGGTCACGCCTCGTGAATTCTCATCCCTACCCAACTTTTCTGCCAGATGGTCGTCATTTCCTCTACTGCATTTCGAGTGGGCAGAAGGAGACGCGTGGGGTCTACCTCGGCTCGCTCGACGAGACGGTCAATCGGCGGCTGCTCGACGATTTCACGCTTATCAAGTATATGCCCGCAGTCCCCGGCGACACGGCTAGCGGCGCCGGATGGCTGGTCTTCGTGCGCGATGGCGCCTTGCTGGCCCGGCTGTGCCTCGCCAAAACTCGATTCACCTCTATTTTCAACAACTTCGCTCGTCATTCTCCCAACCACTATTTTTTAGATCAAAATTCGCCGAGGTCTGGGGTCAGAGCAGAACGGCGGTCGCGACGCGCTCGGCGTAACGAAGACGCCTCCATTGCTCCTGCTGAACGGACAGCGAACGGATTTTGAGTACGTACTGTGATTCTTGAGGCGCAGAAAATACTCGCGCAGTTGTTCTTCATTGAATTGATTGGGCGTCGGACGGTAGAATGCCGCCAGTTGCCGCACGGCCTGCAAATAGGCCTCCTGTGTGCAAGCGCCGAGCCCGCGAAGCTGCAGATTGCGCGTCATCCGCTCACGCAAGCTGGGCTGCGACGCCGTGTTCACAACGCACGACTGCGATAGTCCGGCCAGGTACATGATGACAGTCATGCTTCGGCAAGCACGTTTTCGGGGCACTACCATCGGAGGTTAATCATGATAACGCGCCGCGCCGTCCTACTTTCCCTCGTGGGGTTACTGCTTGGCCTCCCAGTATGGGCGACAGACAATACGCCGCCTGAGGGATTTGTCTCGCTCTTCAACGGGAAGGACCTTCTTGGTTGGAAAGCGCCAACCGGCGATAACGGACACTGGAAGGTCGTCGATGGCGTCATCGACTACGATGCCCAAAGCGAAGCTCAGGGGGACAAGTCGCTCTGGAGCGACCGCGAGTATGGCGATTTCATCTTGCACGTGGATTGGCGGCTTAAAGAAGCGCCCTTCCTCAACAAGAATGTCCCCTACATCCTACCGGACGGCGCCCACGCACGCGACATTCATGGCAGGGAGATGCGGATGGCGCTGCCGGACGCGGATTCCGGCATCTTCCTGCGCGGCGATGGAAGGTTTCAGGTCAACATCTGGTGTTGGCCCATCGGCTCGGGCGAATTATATGGCATCGGCGCCGACCCGAAGACAACGCCCGACCTTCGTGCGGCCGTTACGCCACGCACCCAGGCCGACCGGCCGGTCGGCGAATGGAACCATTTCGAGATCACCGTCCAGGGGAAAACGGTCAAGGTTGTGCTGAACGGAAAGACGGTCATTCCCGGGGCCTCCATTCCCGATCTTCCCGATCGCGGACGTCTCGCCTTCCAGCATCATGGCGGAAAGAACAAGGAGGGCGCCTGGAGCGGTCCGCCCAGCCTGATCCAGTTCAAGAATGTCTATCTTAGAGAGCTGCCAGACCGCGCCCCACCGCGACCCGAAGATAACGTACGCGCACTGCTCATCACCGGCGGACACGACCACGAGACTTCGTTTTACTCACTCTTCGACGGCTACAAGGACCTGGGCCGATTACCGGTGTCGTCCAGCGACACGGCGTTTCAGAGCGACCTGCGTGGCAAGTACGACGTGCTGATCATGTACGATTTCTCCCGCGACCTGAACGAGACCAATAGGAAGAACCTCCGCGATTTCGTGGAGGGCGGCAAAGGCATCGTCGTCCTACACCATGCCCTGTTGAACTACCAAAAGTGGCCCTGGTGGTACGAGGATGTGGTCGGCGGCAGCTATCGACTGCAAAAGGAGGGCGCCAATCCCTCATCCAGCTACAAGGGAGACCAGCAGATCTTCGTCGTCCCGGAAGAGAAGCACCCGATTACTGCGGCGCTTGAGCCTTTCCAGGCGCTGGACGAAACCTACAAGAACATGTGGCTCTCTCCCCGGGTCCGGCCGCTGTTGATTACGGACAACCCCAACAGCGACCGTCTGCTGGCGTGGATCGGCCCGTGCGCCACATCCCGGGTGGTCGCCATCCAACTGGGACACGGTCCCGCCATCTTTAGCAATCCGGAGTACCGGACGATGGTCCACAACGCCATCCTCTGGTCGGCCGGACGGCTCAAGTGACAGTCACGAGCGCTGCCGGGTCTGTTCTCCGGGCGCCTCAAGCGAGGAATTGCGATGAAACTGGGACTCTATAGCATCACCTACCTGGGACTCTGGTACCGCGGGGAGGCTCTGCCGCTTCCTGCGATGATCACCCGGGCGAAGCAGTATGGCTATGACGGGATCGAGATCGACGGCAAGCGGCCGCACGGCAATCCGCTCGATTGGCCGACGCCGCGCTGCCGCGAACTACGTTCCATCGCCGACGGCGAAGGGATCGATATCTTCGCGGTGGCAGCCAACAACGACTTCAGCAACCCCGTGCCCGAGGTCCGCGAAGCCCAGATCTGCTGTGTGCGCGACCTAATCCGCATGACGGCCGATCTCGGGTCGCCAACGCTGCGGGTCTTCCTGGCTTGGTGGGGAGTCACCCGACATCCGCAATTGGCCAGCTACGACATTGCCAAGCGCCTCTGGACGGTCGTCCACGAGCCGTTCCCGCCCGAGGAAATCTGGAGCTGGTGCCGCGAGGCGCTAGTCGAGTGCGCGCGATACGCCGAGGACGCCGGCGTCACGCTAGCCCTGCAGAATCACCGGCCCGTCATCCACGACCACCAGGATATGCTGCGCATGGTCCGCGAGGTGGACTCGCCTTCTCTGAAGGTCTGCCTCGATGCTCCCCTCATGCCTGACCGGAGCACGGACGCCATTTACCAGGCGGCGCGAGACGTCGGCCCGCTGCAAGCGCTGTCGCACTTCGGCGGCGAATTCGAGCGCCTCCCGGACGGGGCGATCCGCGGGTTTGATGTGTTCGACGGAAAGGTGCGTGGCGATACTAACCAGTACTACCGCGATTTTGTCCGTGCCATGCAGGTAATTGGATATGGGGGCTACATGAGCTACGAGCTGTGTCACAATTTGCCCGTAGTGGATGGCCAGACGGTTGACATCGGCTACGCCCATCAGCAGGCCCAACTGGCGGCTGAGTTCATGCGGGACTTGATCGCGTCGGCGGATCGCCGCGACCCCCTCAGCGCGTCACCTACGACTTTCGGCACGACTTTCGGGAGGCCGGCATGAGACTGTTTCGATGCTTCGTGGTGATAGCCGCCAGCCTGGCCGTGGCGAATCCCCTCACTCTATCTTCTCCCCCAACCGCCCCAACTGTTGGTAAAGATGGCGGGGTGAAGGAAGAGAAGAAGCGGCGGCTCCTGGTCATCGGGCAAAGCAAAGGCTATCAGCACGAATCGATCTCCACCGCGATGGTCACCCTCTACAACCTCGGGCGAAGCTCGAAGTACTGGGACACTTTTTTTCGGACCGACTGCGCCGCCATTACCAAAAAGCCGCTGAAGTGGGGCGCTAAGAACCTCGATGCCTTCGATGCCGTGGCTTTTTTCACCGACGGCGACCTGGACATGGATGACTCGCAGAAGGCTGACCTGTTGTCATTCGTTCGCGATGACGGCAAAGGTTTCATCGGCATCCATAGCGCCGCCATCACGTTCACGTCCTGGCCAGAGTACGGCAAGATGCTCGGCGGCTACTTCGATGGCCACCCCTGGGGAGAATTCCAGGCGCCGCTGGTCGTAGAGG